>Ga0326761_1000009_pt1 | contig 57951 bp, 60 predicted proteins | sample GCREP_P_FD_207739 | JGI IMG/M metagenome (GOLD analysis project Ga0326761, IMG submission 207739) | Hot spring water microbial communities from Geyser Creek Basin, Yellowstone National Park, WY, United States - GCR.EP_P | ecosystem: Environmental > Aquatic > Thermal springs > Unclassified... | reverse complement strand
AGCTTATGAGCATATCAGGAGAGCCTCCTCTAATGATCGAACCTCCGAAAGGATGTAGATTTCACCCGAGATGTCCATTTAAACTTGAGATATGTGATAAACAAGAACCGATCTTGATCAATTTGTCAGAGACGAGAAGAGTTGCATGTCACTTATATAAATAATGTGGGTGGTCGTGATGATTCTACGATTAAAAAATATAGGTAAATACTTCCCAATCAGAGGAGGATTGTTATCAAGAGTTGTAGGATATGTCAAAGCTGTAGATGGAGTAGATCTAGAGGTTGAAGAAGGAGACACATATGCCATAGTAGGCGAATCAGGCTCTGGAAAAACCACTCTAGGCAAGTTGTCAATAAAACTTCTAGACCCAACCTTCGGCTCAATTGAGTTTATGGGTAGAGATGTCACATTTGCGAAAGGTAAAGAGCTGAAAGATCTGAGAAGATCTACAGGAATAGTATTTCAAGATCCATACAGATCTTTGCATCCTAGAAAGAAGATCATAGATATAGTGTCAGAGCCTCTCATAATAAATGGGCAAGATCATGATGAGGCTCATAAAATAGCTGTAGAATTCGCATCTATGGTTGGACTGACAAAAGATTTATTATATAAATATCCTCATCAACTATCGGGAGGACAAAGACAGAGAGCTGCTATCGTCAGAGCTTTGATTTACAGACCTAGACTAATAGTGTTAGACGAGCCCACCTCAGCACTAGACGTCTCAACACAAGCACAGATCCTGAATCTACTTGAAGATCTTAAGAAAGAATTTAAACTTACATATATATTGATAACACACAACCTACAGATCGTGTATCATCTTGCTAATAAAGTTGCCGTCATGTACTTAGGTAAGATCGTTGAGAAAGGTCCAGTCGAAAAGATCTTTGAGTCTCCAAGACATCCATATACCATTTCGCTACTCTCATCCATCCCAGCAATTGATTATGTTTTTTCAGGAGGCAAGATAAATATTCCACGTATAACGCCTACGGGAGAGCCTCCTAGCCCTACGAAACCGCCTAAAGGATGTAGATTTCACACCAGATGCCCATTCGTGATAGATATATGCAGAAGAGAAGAGCCGACCTTACAGCCTGTTGAAAAAGACCATTATGTGGCATGTCATTTATGGCAGAAAATAAACGCATAAGAACCTTGTAATAAATTTAATTACACCATGATGCTATACTTGTACTTGGCCAGACAAATTATAACATATTATAATTAAATAACAATAGTTCAGAGATTGCTTGGTTAGTGAAGATCTTATGTTAACATGTTCTCATAGAATCATAGGATCCATGCATATATATATAAATAATAAATACATAAGACTGGTGCGGTTAGATGATTTATCACAAGTATTTGCCGCTTCTAATATTGGTTATAGGCGTCATAATATTTTCGATAGGCATATCACAAATTTATTATGAAGGCGTTAAAGTGATCTATAGATATGTTAATATAAACATACCTATAATCAATTTTGTGACTGAGTGGCCTGGCAACTATAGTGTTAATGTTAATAAATCTCTAGAAATTCTGCATGAGAGAAAAATTGTGGAGCCTACTAATTATATCTATAATGTGTCGATACCGTGGAGTAATTGTAGAGGTGGAAATGTGATCGGACTTTATCTATCTGGGTATAGATCAGTGGGTCACGTCTCTGATAACATCTCAATAAAAATATATGGATGTAAAGAGAAGGAATGCAAACTAATCTTTGATCAAGACATTTTCAATTTAGAAAACGCATGTGTCACCTACCCAGGTTTTATATGTAAAACAGAGTTTAATATGCCAGACAGCATCTTAAATTATAAATATTTAAACTTCAGCCTGATACCAGCTCGAGGTCTCGTTATAGAAGATTTTGGAGTAGGAACAACTCTGACCTGCACATTTAATTATACTCTGAAACATCCTGAGCTGAGAATAGGAACTGTGACGCCTCAGCCTCTCTTTCTTAAAATTCCAGAGTATATAGATACATCAGGCTTAATAAACGGTTTAGTATTATCATTAATAGGATTATTATTAGTGTTGATAAGCATATACATAAAAATATATTTCACAGCCAAATAGTCGGCTTTATTTTTTACGGTCTAACTTAATAGTCTCAGAAGCCTTGAAAAGAGATTAAGAAGTAAGAAACGTCAAGAAGAATATTTTATCAGGCCGGCCCTGAGAACATTAATAATATGGCGGGCCCGCGGGGATTTGAACCCCGGACCACTGGCTTAGGAGGCCAGCGCTCTATCCTGGCTGAGCTACGGGCCCTCTCCCAAATGATAATGTTTTTGAGGAAAAAATATATTGTTTAAAAATCTAGTAGTTTATCGTCTTCAGCTCTTCTAGTGATGGCAGTTTTAATATCATGATGATGTCTGATCCTATTATATACAGTTTGTCATCTATATATAATGATCTTGATGCTCCTACAATATATATAGACTTGATCAGCTCTATCTTCTTTTGATCAATGCTATACTTTATTATGAATACTGTCGCGGGAGAGCCGTTGATCATGGCGTATCCAGGTATTATCACTAGATTATGTCTACTGTCTAATGTGAATGCGTGATGATCATTTAATACTGGCGAGGATCCTCCTTGCAACAATATTTCTGATGAGATCTTCAGATTCTTAGGGTCTGATATATCGTATAATGATATTTTGAGAGATCTGACCAGAGAAGTCTCTAGACCTACTCCAAGCAAAAGATCATTTGATATAGGATGTAGATACTCACTGAAACCAGGAGTCTTTAGAAAACCTAGAACAACAGGTTTGTAAGGATCTGATATGTCAATAGCATACAAAGGATCAACATTTCTAAAAGTGACTAGATAGAATATATTCTTTAAAAGTCTTGCGGCATAGATCCTTTCTCCAGGGGCGAGACCTTCGATGACAGACACGATCCTGAGCTTCTCATCAACAATATACACATTGTTATAAGCCTCAGAGACTCTAGGTATGAAGGTTATCATTACTCTCGAAATATTCTGTACATATTCTCTAGAAGTTATCATAGGTGTTGTAGTAGCATTCCCACAATAAGAGACATTACAATAAGTCTCTGTGATCACTACTGGCAGAGTTATGATAGGATAGATTAAAGGCTCCACAACTATTTTTGATACTGTTGTTGCAACAATTATATATCTAGATCCTTTGTTCTCAAACTCCTCTATAGCAAACTGATCTAGGATGTGGCCTGCGACTCTGAAAGATCCTGACCAAACTATGTTGAGACCATCTATATTGAATACATTGAATATTGTTTTATCAACAAATTCTGTAGAAATGTTTTTGAGAATACTCAGCTTATCTCTAGGTATACTATTTATAATATTATTTATGATGACATGAGCCGCCATGAGATCTCCTTTTTTAATCATGTTCATTATCTCAGTGAGGTTCTCCTCTGAGATCAGCCTATTCATATACAGCTGATCTATTAATCTATATATGACATCTATGTAGACAAGAGGATCTCTCCACACTAGATATAGTTTATCAGGCTTCATATAGATCCATTCTACAAAGCCTCCTGTGACTGTCTTCACGTCAAATCTATTCTTCACAAGATCATATGTTAATATGTTTACAAAACTAAGATAGAGACCTGTGTCAATGATACTACCAAGAGGTATTGGAGATCCGTTAACACTTGGTATGACAGGACTTATGTTTCCACCTGAGAATCTGAAAGAGGGCATGTTAGTGACTATATAAATATAACTATTTACAAGTCTAGATCCTGAGAAGCCTCCATCTATATCTATATGAGAGATCTCTACAGGTCTGGACAGGTCTGAAAGATCATATATATAGATCCTTGTCTTCTCAATGATAGGCGGAGGTGGATAAACTAATATCACAGAGATCTGCTGTGAGGATATTATCACAAGAGTATTATTAACAAGATAAAGACCTCTCACAACATAATCCTGATCAATCTTTATGTAGGAAGCTACCTGATCTGATGAAACATTTATTACTGCAATAATCTTTCTATCAGGTTTTGTCACAACAATAATCTCTCCATTAGTCTTCACAATATCTTGTTCATCAACTCCCTCCACCTGAACATTTGTTTTTGAAAAAGTTTTTCCATAACCAAGTGAAGACACTTCAGGATAGACACCTTTATCGCCTGATGAAGATACTGCCGATAGAGGAGTTACAAGAGGAATAGTCTCTGACACAGCTGTCATTGCTAATGGCAAGGCTGCGACTCCCGTGGCAAAAAACTTTGCTTGAGACATTATCTTGTCTATAAGCTCAGAATAACTATAGACCCCTCCGCCAGTTTTCTCAGTATATGTTACAGTTCTATATATGGTCGCAGGATTGATCATTGTGATGCTTCTCGGCTGATAAGACTGTGTAGGAGCTACTGCTGGGGCTATTATTGTTATGAGAAATCCTATTATAAAGAATATTGTTCCCAAGATGATTATCTTGTTTCTCTCTTCAATCATCTCAGGCCACTCTCAATAGAATTATGATGTGAACATGTTTATAACTCGAATCTTTGAACATTATTGTTCAAATATTTGAACACTCGAGTCTTTATAAACAATCTCTCAAATATTTATCGGGATAATGTCTGAACATGAAGAGCTTACAGACACTCAATTGAGAATATTAATGTATCTAATATCGAGAGACGGCAGATGTGGCGTCAGAGAGATTGCTAGAGATCTTAAGCTTCCAGTCAGCACAGTACATTATAATCTTAAAAGACTTGAGGAGATAGGTTTTATAGAGAGAGGAGTAGATGGATATATAATCAAAAAAGGATTAAAACATGAGAGATATATTATCATAAGAAGAAGAGTTTTTCACAGACTATTTATCTACAGTCTATTCTTCGCTGGAGTAGCGTCAGGAAACATAATATTATTAATACTTCACGAGCCGACTATTGAGAGAATAATGCTCATAATAATATCATTGATTGCATCGCTCTTATTTCTATATGAGGCATATAAAGATCTTAAGAAGATAAGAATTTGAACACAAAAGATCTTGAAAATTAAATTATTTAAAGCCTCTCATAATAATATATTATTGAGATGTCCTGAAGTGGGCCCGTAGCTCAGCCAGGCAGAGCGGCGGGCTCCAGTCCATGCGGGTCTATAGACCCCTTCTCAGGGGGATGATAGAGGACTGGAGCAGGAGAGACCCGCAGGTCGGGGGTTCAAATCCCTCCGGGCCCACCACATCTGGCGTAGGCTCCTAATATTTTTTCTAAAAAATTTATTTATTAGGCGTCTAAGGTGGTATGATAAAAAATGTCTGAGAATTATTATAGCAAGATACTTATTGATGTTCATCACATATCTTCAAAAATTATAAGTCGTTATATTGCTGTTTTAAATGATTATGGTGTTGAGAAAGAGCTTAAAGACTGGCTTTATTCTATGAGAGAGAGACTTTGGAAAGAATGTTCCTCACCATCAGGATTGTGCAGTCTTGATAATGTTGATAAAGTGATCAACATGTTGATAAATGATTATGAGAGATTTCTGCTTGGGACAAGCTATAGTTTTGATGAGAAGATGAGAATATACAGATCTTTATATGAGATCTTAGATGAGATCAATAGGTTCATAAAAATGAAATATGATAAATATGATCTTCTTCAGAGACTTAGAAAACCATCTCTACACAAACTTGAGATATCTATAAAAAATATTGATATAAAAAAAGCCTCTCCACTCAGGCTGGAGCTTTCAGATCCTTATAAAGGAGCTTTACAGACATATGTTATTGAGAGCAGAAGAGAGAGTATTGATGTTCCAGTTGGAACCTATCAGATCAGATTGTTAGATGGCGAGAGAGAAATTTATAAAACAATGATCAGGGTCTCAGAAGATTCTGTTTTGAACATCAGTATAGACACAGAATTAGAGAAAGAGAAGAGAGGTAGAAGAATAAAAAGAACAATTGAAAAAAGAAAAGAAAAATTCTATAGAGGCAGATTAGAAGTTTTTCTCAAAATATTCTCTAGAAAAGATCTTAACACGATAGCATTGATCATTCTTTTAATACTTGTCATCTTAGACATAATAATATTATTGAGATGAGAAGATATTCACACAACTTTTATAACGATCCTTCTCCTAAGAATCTTATATATAACATATAACATATTACGACATAAAGACAAGACTCACTTTTTAGAGCAAGATAGTGTTTATATTTTTAAGCTTTTCAAGAAAATATCTACGGCCGTGATGAGATGTATAATATTTTGAGGGCTCGGAGGCTGATACCTCAGCTGGGCATCCATGCCTCCAGCCTGATGATCATGAAAGCATTAATCCTCCGCCAGAGAGCTAACACCCGAGACATCAGCATAGAAAGAGATGATCTATTATAGAATTGAAAGAATATGGTCGTGAGATGGTGCAGATCTATGTATGTAACGATAATATATTCGTCGCCTAGAAGATATGGACACTCTAGAAGAGTTGCTGAGATCATGAGAGAGCTTTTTAGAGAAAAAGGTTATGAAACAGATCTTTATAATGTTTTTGAGATGAATATAAAGCCTTGTCTAGGATGTGTATCTGATGATGTCAAACTATGTAGATTCCCATGTGTCATTGATGATGATGCTAGAAAAATATTTTATTCTATAGACAGAAGCTTTGGAATAGTATTTATCTCACCAATATATTGGTACAATGTACCAGGTCCTCTGAAGAATCTTATTGATAGATTGACTGTTTTTGAGAACGAGATATTCATCTCAGGAAGAAGCAGATTAGAAGGAAAAGTGGTGGGGTTTGTAGTGATAGGAAACGATACTGGAGCCATAGCTGTGATACAGAATCTTATGGCTATAATGAATAGCATGGGGGCTGTGATACCTCCTTGGGCACTTGCATATTACACAGGAACAAAAGATCCTTTTGAAGACAGAGGATTCGTCTTAGACATATATAATATAGTAAGATCTATGGATAAAATGATCAGTCTGTTAAGAAAAGAAGATGGCTTCAGCTATAAATGGTATGAAGCCTCAGAAGAAGCTTTAAACAAGATGCTCATTCTTAAAGAGAAGATTGATGAAAAAATTAGTTCAGAGAATAATTTAAAAGGATCTGATAGAATAGATCATTATATGAAAAATTTGATGAAAAAACTTCTTTAAATATGTTCTGAGAATATAATAGTTGGTGAGGAGATAGATTGCCTAAGAAAACTGGCGAAGCACCTAAAGAGCTTCTGCTACCAGCTGAGGGGCAGATAGTATGTGTCGTGACAGAGATCATTGGTGCAGACTGGATTAAGATGATCTGTGCGGACGGCTCTGAGAAAATGGGGAGAATACCAGGCAAATTCAGAAGAAAAGTATGGATCGCTCCTGGAGATCTTGTGTTAGCAGCTCCATGGGATTATCAGAAGAATAAAGCTGACGTCCTCTATAGATATGAGAAAGATGAGAAGAAAAAGATTATTGAGATGGGCTATATATCTAAAGAGATCTTAGATCTGGTTGGAAAATAAATCATCTCAGATCATACTTCTACAACAGTAGACTCTCCGAATCTACCCAGAGAAATTTTGTCTCCAGCCTCTCTATTCACAGGTATAACTCTGAACCCCAGAGGTCTTCTCTTGATCTCATAGGTTGAGACAAGATCTTTGACAATCTTCTTTATATCAAATCTTCTTCTAGAGACAACAGTCATGTCAAGCCCAGCGATACAATAGGGAGTAAGTCTTAAAAGAGTTGTCAAACTTATCTTTCTCTCATAAGCTCTCTTCTTCAAAATATTGTCTTCCTCAAGCGGAAGCATGACCTCGTTAAAACCTGTCGTCCTCACATTAGACTCATATTTTATCCTCTGGATCATCTTATTCAAAATATGAATAGACGATGCTGAGCCCGGCTCGTGAATTTCTGATCCTGACAATCTCTCAACCAGTTCTGCAACACTCTCCTCCATCCATGGAGAAAGTGAGAGGTCTATACCGACATATTTAACTCCTAATCTCTCAGATATCTCCAAAAGATCATTATCTAAAGATTTTATCCATCTAATCATTACATCAAACTCTTCTTCAGTTTCAAAAGATTTTTTCATAAGATCCACATATCTCAAAGCAATTGATATGCCAGCTTCATCAACTATAGAAGGGCTCGAGGGGAAGTACGGAGTCAAAACCCATGAGCCTATTACACCAGCGAATCTCGTGAATATATCCGGATGATCCTCTCTGTAGAAGCTCTCGAGAAACATCAGATGATCTTCATGATCTTTCTCAGGTATGAGTAGAGAAGAATATAACGTGTTAAGCTCTCTCATACATCTTATTACAGAGCCGGCGTCTAAAGATCTTTTGTTCTCAAGATCTATCATCAAACCAGCCACTAAATATCTCCCAAAGACGTCCCAAAGATCCTTAATAATTTTACATCTAGAATCCACATCCTCATTAAGAACTGGCAGAGAGATCCTTTTAGTCCACACTTTATAACCCTTCTTCTCAAGCTCCTCATAAAACCTCTCGAAAAGATTTACATATGTTTTCGCTCGAATATTATAATCCTCTGGAACATGGATCGTTAGACTTCTTATCATAACCAAAGATCTTCACCATTAAAATCTTTTGACAACTCTAATAAAAATATTTATAATGCAATATATGACAGCATATTCTAAACGAAACAACTATTATGTTCTACACAAAAGATCTAATGCATCAAATAACCTTTGATCGTTTGGAGCAACTATACTAATCTTTCGAGCCTCTTCATCATATCTTCTCCTAAGCTTTTCAACATTTAATTGTTCTAAAAAATGTCTATCTAAAGTTACTAAAAACATTTTATTACTATAAGAAGCGCCGGCTAACGCCACTTTAAGAAACTCTTTATCTTCTTCATCTAAAAAGATTATATCATCTATATCATATCTCTCCATACGTGACGATTCAAGAACATGAAATATGACTCCCGTCTCTGTTAATTTAGGTTTACATATGAGACCTCTTGATCTACGGACAATATTAAGCAGAATCGGCATGATCCTTTTTAAACTCGCCTGAAACTTCGGCAGTGGATGGCATCTCTCTAACTCTGGCATAACCTTTGATTTATAGATATTAAGTATATGGTTTGAGAGAAATATTGTTACACATTTTGTTGTATACAGCTTATCACCAAGATTACGTACCGCCTCCTCTTCAACATGAGATCTTCTTCCACAAGGAATTATTGAGCTAGGATCAAGTACAATACCTATCAACTTCTTCAGATCTCTAGACTCTTCCGTTTTTAAAATAGACGTGTCACAAGCTCTTCAGAGTCTGGCAACGTCTCAAATGTGCCATCCTCATATATTTTTATCTCTCTAATTCTTGTCCAAGGCTCACGTGTCAGATAATATATCTTAACATTATTGACGTTCAGAGCTTTTTTAGATATCAATTTCCCTATAGTGAGTATAGGTATATCACTTTGAGTCGTCATGATTATCGTAAGATCTCTCTCTAAAGCTCTGTTCACAATATGTTCTGTAAACTCAATAATTTTCAGAGGATTCTTATGAATCTCAGGCTCTTCAATGACGACTAGACTATTGTTAGAAACCTTTTTAGTCATTGAATCAAATATTGCAAAATCAAGCAGCCCGTCAGGAGCTAGTTCAGCAGGTAGATTCAATTTAGTATATGCATCCTGAAACATAAGCTCCGCCATTGGCATTAACATAGATATCTTAAGCATATAAGAGCCTGCTTCTTTAAATTCTCCCTCAACATGCTCCAGCTTAACTCCTGTAGTAGCTCTCAAATAGTCGGCCGCAAATAAACCTAACGGAGGCGACAGAGGCAGTGTAGCGATTAGATCATAAAAAGTTTTTATAAAGCCGATCATGAAAGAAGCTTCAGGCTTTTTCAAAAACTCACCAATAAGTTTAGGCAAGATCATAAGTAGCTGAATAAGACTTACTCTTTCAGATGGAAGTAGAAACTCATCTCTCCACGGAGAATTCGAGGGCGTCAAAGTCTTGATCATTCCATTAATCAGCTCAATATGTAGCTCAGAGTTGTCTAGTTTAATAATAATAGGAGATTGAGGTGAACCATTGAAAAATCTGGCGATTTTATCAAATCCGTGTCCATATAGCTGCATAATAAGTGTCGAAGGATCAATCCTGCCGGATTTTGATGCAAAATAAATAGCATATGCAAGACTAGATTTTCCTGAGGAATTAGGACCTATGAATATATTTATTTTAGACAAGTCAAGCTCTAATTCATCAATACAACGCCAATTAACAACTTTTATTTTAACCATGTGTCAGTCCAAGTATATTTAAAATATTTTCAGCTATTAATCTTATTCTACTCAGATTTCTATGTTTTGACAACCTGATGATACAAACATTTTTCGACATCAGATCGGCTCTTCAAGCTCATCTATCGCCCTGATCGCTTTTCATCATCATATAATTTATTTTCTGATTTGTATAATAATTTTTAGCTGGTCATTCTTGCATCAGGATCATGTCTATATCAATAGTAGAGGAGGCGTCAAGATAAGAAATGCTTTAGTTGCTGATGGTCATGATATTGTTTTAAGAAGATTTGTATCACATGCTCACAGTGATCATCTTTATGATATTAATGAGTCTATTAGAAATATGAGAGAGATTATTGCTCACAAGGCGACGTTTGATCTTTTGGATGTTCTAGACGTTTTCGTGCCTAAAAGCAAGAGAAGATCTGTTGATTATGGCGATAAGATAATTATTGAAGAGACTAACGAACTGATCGAGATAAGAAGATCCAGACATATACTTGGGTCTGCAATGCTTGTGTACAAAACATCTGATGATAAAACTATTGTCTACACCGGTGATTTTAAAGATCCTGGGAGAGGGACGGAGGTTATTGAAGAGCCGGATATATTAGTCACAGAGGCTACATATGGAGATCCTGAGTATAAAAGAGGTTTCAGAGACATAATCGAGGATCTTTTGATAGATTTTGTGACACATCTGTTATCTAAAGGACCTGTGATAATACATGCTTATTATGGGAAACAACAAGAGGTTATGGATATTCTGAGAAGAGGAGGAGTCTCAACACCATTTATAGCGCCATATAAAGTATATAAGATGTCTAAGATAGCTGAGAGCTATGGAGCTAAAATAGGAGATCTTTATCAAGAAGGTAGTAAAGAGGCTGAAGATGTCATGAGAGACGGATGGTTCATATATTTCACACATACAGCATCTTCATCAAAAATAAGAGGCTATCTATATAACAATGTGAGACATTTAGGAGGAGTATCAATAAACAGAGTATATCTATCAGGCTGGCTATTCGACTCATTATATAAACAACTTAATGAGACAGACTACATTTTTGCATTCAGCGATCATGCGGATTTCAATGAGCTTATAGAATATATCGATATGACCAGACCTAAGAAAGTTGTGATAGACTCTTTCAGAAGCGGCGAGACAGGAAAGAAATTTGCTAAAGAAGTCAGAAAAAGACTTGGGATAGAAGCTGTGGCACAGCCTATCTAAGCTTCTCAGACTCTCTTTATCCCGATGATTATCTTCTCATCCTCAATATCCCATTCTCTAACAAGATCAAGCTCGACACCTTCTAAACTTTCTGAGAGAACAAGCTCAACACTTCTAGTCTCATTCATTATATAGCTTCTCTTCTTCTCAACAGCTTTTCTAAGCTCCTCAGATGATGTTAAGAGAAAACTTTTTATCTCATCAAGAAGTCCAAGCCCTTTCTCTTTTCTCATAACCTGGATCCTTCTGACGATCTCTCTAGCCAGCCCCTCGTAAAGAAGATCCTCAGATAATCTGGTGTCTATGATCGCGTATCCAAGCTCTGAAGAACTGAAAGAGTATCCCTCAAGAGGCTTCTCAATGATCGTCACATGTTCTTTTCTCAAAACATATTCTACACCATCAACAACTATCTTGACCTCTTCTCTCGTCAGAAACTCTTTGGCAAGCTCTCTAGAGTTTCTCTTTATATAATCAATGATCTTCGGAGAATCCTTCTTAAAATCTCTTCCTACAGCTCCTATGTTAGGCTCTACATATCTCTCTATATAAAGATCTGTCTCTTCAAGATCTTTTGATAAAACAATTTCTCTACAATTCTGAAGCTCTTCTAAAACTCTTTTGACGAGAAATGCTTTCTCAACATGATCTTTGTTTTTCAAGATTAAGACACATTTCGAGACAGGCATTCTCAGTTTTAAACCTGCTCTCATTCTTGCTGTAGATATCATCTCATGAATTTTTCTTCCAAGCTCGAAAGCTTCTGAAAGACTTTTGTCATAATAGACTTCGTAGAACGTCTTGTCAGGCCAGCTCTCAAAGTTGATGCTTTCAAAAGCCTCTCTATCAAATCTCTTAACAAAATTATGATAAAGATATTCAGCTAGATGAGGAGTTATTATAGAGAACATTATAAGCCAGTCTCTTAACACTGTGAACAATACTGTGTACACAGCTTTTTTATCAATACTCTCCTCCTCAGACCATACTCTTCTTCTTATGATCCTGAGATACCATCTTGAGACATCCTCCTCAATAAAATCTAGAAGTGTTTTAGAAGCCTCATGAACTCTATAATTCTCCATAGCCTCAGTTGCTTTAGAGACGACCTCATAGAATCTTGATAAAAGCCATTTATCCTCTTCGCGAAGAACATTTTTATCATAAAGATCTTTTAGAGATCCTCTTTCAAAGACGTATCTATCGATCTCCATGTAGCTTCTTGCAAAATTATATACATTCCATATGATGTTAAGATCTCTCCAAACCTCCTTCGCTTTATCAATACTGAACCTCATATCCTCCCAGACAGTGTTTAGAAGCAGAAACAGTCTGAACGGGTCTCTACCTACTTTCTCAATTATCACTGGAACCTCAACAAAGTTTCCAAGAGATTTATGCATTTCTCTACCTTTCTCATCAAGCATGAAGCCGTGAGATACTATGGTTTTAACAGGTTTTCTATCAAACATTATCAGCCCAGATCTTATGGTGCTGAAGAACCATCCTCTAGTCTGGTCATGTCCTTCAACAATCATATCGATCTCTCCAACTTCTTTATCAAAGATCTCTCCTCCGCCTCTTCCTAAAGAGGCGTAGAATGCGACTCCAGAGTCTAGCCATACATCAGCGACATCCTCAACTCTCTTCATGACGCCTCCACATCTAGGGCATCTAAGAACAACCTCATCAATCCATGGTCTATGAAGATCCTCAGGAATCTTGTTGGGAGAATATCTCTTGAGCTCCTCAACAGATCCCACGACAATCTTATGTCCACATGATGTACATATCCATATTGGGAGAGGAGTTCCCCAGAACCTCTGTCTAGAGATCACCCAGTCCTGAAGATCTGAGACTAGAGAATATGTTCTTTCATAAGCCCATCTAGGTATCCATCTGATCTTCTCTATCTCTCTAAGCATTTTGTCACGAAGTTTAGACACTTTAATAACCCACTGAGGTGTCGCTCTTAACAACAGAGGAGTCTTACATCTCCAACACAATGGGTATCTATGAACAATCTTCTCTTCATGAAGAAGAGCTCCTCTACTTCTAAGATCCTCTATGATCTCTTTGTTAGCTTCTCTAGCAGGTTTGCCAGCATATTTACCAGCAAGATCTATGAATCTGCCGCTGTCATCAATTAATGAATAAACAGGGATCCCATGTCTTCTGGCAACTTCAAAATCTTCAGCACCATGACCAGGAGCTGCATGAACAAGTCCTGTCCCCTCTGATAGACTGACATATTCATCAGCAATAACAACTTTATGATATTTATCAAGCTCCTCTTGTATAGGTATAAGATCTTTTAATGGATGAGTATATTCTAGACCCTCAAGATCTTTTCCTTTCACCACTTCAACAATCTGAAAACTTTTTATCCCAGCTCTTCTCAGAACGTCTCTATATAATGCCTCAGCCATTATAAGGATCTTTCCATCAATTTTCACTCTCACATAGTCAGCAGATCCTCTCGCCATTATGAAGATGTTCGCAGGCAGAGTCCATGGAGTTGTTGTCCATATGACGAGATACTCATTCTCTCTATTTTTGACAGGCATCATGACATATATAGATGGATCCTCAAGATCTTTATATTCCTGAGAGACCTCATAATCAGCCAACACAGTCTCACAACGAGGACACCAATGAACTACTCTAAGCTCTCTCTCTAGAAGACCTTTCTCATCAGCTTTTTTAATAAGCTTCCAAGCCTCCTCAATATACTCGTTTTTAATAGTCATATATGGATTAGACCAGTCCATGAAAACCCCTAGATCTTTAAAAATCTTTGTCATACTCACAGCGTTCTGAGTAACAAACTCACGACATTTCTCAACAAAATTCTGAATCCCTACTCTACTTATGATCTCTTTCTTACTTGTTATCCCAAGAATCTTCTCAACCTGATGTTCAATTGGCAGACCATGCATATCATAGCCTGGGACATCATGAACATTATATCCTCTCAATCTCCAGAATCTCAGATAAGAATCTTTCAAAATCTTGTTCCAAGCAGTACCTGGATGAATAGATGGTGAGCTAGGATATGGAGGTCCGTCAATAAAATAATATCTCTTAGATCTCTCTATGCACATATTTTTAAGCTTCTCATAGATATTATTCTTCTCCCAAAAATCTTTAGCCCATCTCTCAACCTCATGAGGATCATATTTCTCAGAGAATACATAGCCCATCTATTTCTCACCCGAAGGTCTCCTCAATCTTATACCATGAGATCAAGTCTTTCTCAAGATATTTCTTCAAAGTCTTCTCAACATCCTCTTTATCAGAAGTCTCCAGTCTATAATGATAGAATTGAGGAACTATTCTGCTCACATTCTTCTCAACTATTCTACCAAACTGAGATAATGTTCTCTCCACCTCTTCAATAACTTCATTATTATAACAGACTATATAAACATTGATCTTTGACAATTTGCTGTACCAATGAATATATCTGAAGATGCTTAAAAAGATAGTCTGATAAGACAATTATCTACCTGAGGACAGTCAGAGCCGTAAATCTATGGCTCAGACAATAAACATTATAAATCTTTGATCTATATAAAAATGTTCAGACAATTATGTATATAAATATTAGGCAACTAATCATAACTGTAGTCCTAAGAATCTTCTTACAAATTCTCCGAATAGATACAATGCTATTGTTGCTCCAAATATTATAAGCGTAGTCTCGCCAAGCTCTTTTGAGAAGCTCTTCTCAAACAAAACCATAGAATATAACGATATATATGCAAGGATCAGTATTGAGAGGCCTAACGAGATCAATAGTGCAATCAATATGTCATGTATGAGAAAATATGGCAGTGCAAGAACAAATGCTGTGAATAGATATGCTATGCCTGTGTATAATGCTGCTGTAGAAGGTCTTCCAACGCCAGTAAGCTGTTTAGCTTGTGCATATGCTGCAGACGCCATTGCTATCGATGCCGCAACGCCGGCCACCAGTCCTGCTAAACCAGCTTTCACAGTGTCTGAGTATACACCTAATGTTCCTGCGTGTATTCCTGCTATCTCTATTAAAGCATCTGATAATCCCAACACTGTGAAGCCTAGATATTTTATCCTACCCTCCTCAAGCTGATTAACTAAAGAATCTTCGTGAGCCTCCTCTTCAGAGATCATCTTGTTATAATACTCTCTATCGCTCTCATCAATATGATCAATATATCTTCTATAGATCTTTATCACCTCCTTCTCATGTCTCTCAAAAAATTTTATAACGAAAGTCACTCCCATTATGATCATTAGTATTTTTATTAGAAGAATCTCTATTGAAAGCCTTAGACTATTGATCTCACACTTGTCTGTATATCTCTTCCAGAAGTCATGATGTCTCTTCTCTTGATCAGCCATCTCCTCAAGTTTTCTTCTCATATTCTCAGATACAAATCTAGATTCTGAGAGAGCTCTATAGATCATATAATCTCTATACTCATCTATGCAGGAGGCTCTCGCCACATCTTTGAAAATCTCTTGATATCTCATGATTATCACATGTATCTAACTAATTGTTTTTAAAAATTTATAAACTTTTGATCTATGATCTTCTCTCTAAAGATGCTCTTTTCACAGACTCAAGTATTTTCTCTTTAGCATATTCAGAGGTCCTCCAGTTTATCATGATCTCGTCTCCAACAGATCTTTGCTCACCATAATATCTGTTTATAAAATCTGTTATCTTATGAATCAGATCTTTCGAAAGATCATTTATATCTTTATATCTTCCATAAACAGGATCTATTCTCTCATGAGGAACTGAGACCACCTCCTCTATAGAAAGATCTTTTGTCTGTATGTTTAAAACCCCGAGTGGCTTAGACTCCACCAAAGAACCTGGCTCGAAAGAATGTTCAGACAATACTATAGATCTAAGAAGTTCTCCATTAACATCTCTTGTCCCAGGTATAAAGCCTCTGTTAAATGAATATCTAAGCGGAGGCCTGAGAACCTTGTTAACAACAATAAGATCAAGATCTTCATCATATATATATTCAACATCAGATCCTGCCGAGATCTCTATTATGACAAAGATATAGTTAGGAACTCTAGTGCCTGCACCAAGATCTTTAAGTTTCCTAGGGATCAGATACATTCTAGTCTCTAAAAATATTTTTTATACTAAAATATATTTATGTAGCATCATGATCTTGCCAAATAATATAAGCTATATATTTCTTCTTAAAATATCTTCATAGGCTGAGTATATTGAGAATACTATTAATACATGCTGAAGAGTTCAGTTATAAAGCTAGAGAGCCTGCACTAGAGATCCGTGAGGAAGATGTTCCTATGGAGAATAAATTCTCTAATATTATAGTCGCGTTTATAACAGTTGAGAAAGATGATTATAAAGATCCTTCTATAATTGAGAGAGCGGCCTCAGAGATCAAGAGACATCATGATACTGTAGGCTCATCAGCAGTATTATTATATCCGTATGCTCATTTATCTTCTGAACTTGCCTCTCCAAAAGATGCTATATCTATATTAAGAAGACTTGGTGAAGAGCTTGAGAAGTCTGGTGTAAAAGTTTTCAGAGCACCATTTGGATGGTATAAAGAGTTTAATCTTAAAAACTATGGTCATCCTCTTGCAGAACTTTCGAGAACTATAAAACCTGAGGAGAGGAGGAGACAGATTATTCAGAAAAGTTTTCTTATACTAGATCTAGATGGTCAACTATATGATCCTTATCAATATGATTATAAAGATCCTTATCTGAAAGCTCTTGTCGAGAAAGAGGTTTTTAAGAGAGAACTTGAGAAGACGAGACCTAGAGGAGCTGAGTATATGGAGAAATTTGGTTTTGAATGGGAGGAGTATTCTGATCATGGCCACATGAGATATGAGCCTCATGCGGCGACAATCTTAGAGGTCGTCTCAGAATATTCTTGGAAAGTTGTCAACTCATTAGGTATTCCAGTGTTTCGGGTCAAAGGCACTAACATGTTTGATCTTAATGTTCCTGCAGTCAAAGAACATGCTGATCTATTTGGAGACAGACTTTACGAGGTCTCTATGGAGGGATCCTCTTTAGTAATGAGATACGCTGCCTGTCATCAACAATTTGCTATTTTAAAAGACTGGGTGATCAGTTATAAAGATCTTCCTATGGGAATGTTTGAAGTTGCTGACAGCTATAGATATGAACAGAGAGGAGAGCTTATTCTAGGATTTAGATTAAGAAGATTCTTTATGCCAGATCTTCATATATTAACCAGAGATCTTGAGGAGGCCAAGAGAATAGGTCTTCTAGTCAGAGACAAGATTTTTGAAGAGGCTAAGAAGCTTGGCAGAGATTATGTTGCTATAATAAATGTGACAAAAAGATTCTTGGAGGAAGAGATTGATTATCTAAGAGAGCTTGTGAGAAGAGACGGCAGACCTGCTCTTATAACTGTTGTTCCTGACGACATATATTATTGGGTTATAAATATCGAGTATAATATAATAGACTCTGCTGGAAAACCTAGAGAGATAGCTACTTTTCAGATAGATGTTGGCAATGCAAAAAGGTTCGGCATTAAATATGTTGATGAAAACGGGGTTGAGAGACATCCGATCATTATTCACACAGCTATCATAGGCAGTCTAGAGAGATATATATACATGTTGTTTGACACTGCAGCATTAAAAGAGAGAGAAGGTCTCACACCATCACTACCATTCTGGGCATCTCCTATTCAGATAAGAATTATTCCTGTGTCTAAAAGCTATCTTGATCATGCTGAGAAGATCTATAGGGCAATAGCTGAGAGAGGCTACAGAGTTGATATAGATGATCGTGATGAGACGCTTGCTAAAAAAATGAGAGATGCTGGAATAGAATGGGTCTACTACACAGTCTTCATAGGCGAGAGAGAAGTGGCTACAGACACTATAACTGTTAGAGAAAGAGAGAGCGGCATTCAGAGAACTTATAAACTAGAGGAGTTTCTAAAGATCCTTGAGGAGAGACAGAATGATTATCCAAAGACTGATCTGGGCATGCCTCATCTATTGAGCAAGAGGCCTTCGCTACCATATCTGAAGACAGTATGATCAGAGGAGGTTCATCCGATCATTATTCACACGGCGAGCGGTCATCATCCGAAATAAATTATTGCTCTGATAAATATAAGTTATTTGATGAGACGTTTCTATGAGAAAGATCAAGGCTATAAATATTGAGATATCAAGTATAGCTCATGCGACAGAAGATCCTGAGAAAGTCTTGAGAGCGATCTTAAATATACTGCCAGAAGATCTTAGGGGAATTATTAGAGAGAGAATTGAATATACAGACACATACGGTCATTACAAAGATCCTATAAGGATCTATAGAATAAAAATTGAGAATAATGATGCTGAGAAAATCCTCTCATATATATTGAATAGATTAAGCAGCTCAGAAAAAGAGATCCTTCTTCTCTCATTAGAAGATAGATACGATCCTTCGACAAGAAAATTATTCATAAGATTATCTAAACAAGATGCATATAAAGGAGAGGTAAGCATAGGCTTTGATGATGATATAATAAGAATAGCAGTTGGAATATCAGGAGCAAAAAATATTAAAGATCTTGATAATTATCTGAGAAGTCTTATCAAAAAGTGAGTATAAGATGATTCGTTGGGCAGATCTTTATATAGAGAGACTTGATGAAAACATGATAGAGTTTATCTCGAGAAATAGAATACGAGTTGTAGGTCTTAAAGACGAGATTTTTGACACTTATAATAATCTTCTGAGAAAGAGAGATCTTATAACAATAAAAAGATTATATATTGAGGATGCAGACCAGATCAGTCATAAAATCAAGGATCTAATTGTTTTCAGACCTTTAGATAAGAATTCTATGAGAAGAGGAGGAAAGATCCGTTTGACATTCACGATATTAATAGACGAGGAGAATTATGAATATTGTTCTGACGAACAGATCGAGGCTATGAGAGGAGGATCAGCGTCTCTAGAGATTCTTGCGAGACCATTATTAGATGAAGAGCTATTCCCTAGATATCTAAGATATATAAAATATTGTGTGAGAAAAGCTTTGATAAACGGTGTTGACGTAATATTATCATCTGGAGCGAGAAGATTTGAAGAACTTTTCTCACCAGGCTCTATGAGATTGTTAGAGAGATATATAACTGGCGTAAGAGGATCTCTCACATACTCGTGGTATACTCTTCTAGAGAGATGGAACAAAAAATTTGTTGAGGAGATGATTATTGAAAAAAGAGAGAAAACCTAGAAAAAGATATCTAGTATTTAAATTGTACACCATAGGAGGATCTCCTGATTTCGAGACTTTCAGAAGCTTTTTAGACGATTATATGAGAAGATTTCTAGGACTCTCAGGACTTATCGATAGCAGAGTGAAGCTGATAAGATATGATCAGGAGACTAGATACGGAATAATAAGAATAATATCTACAGACATAGACACAGTATTACTGGCGTTCACAAGAATAAGAGATATAAAAGACACACCAGCATCATTTATACCCCTCAGATTGACAGGAAATCTGAGCAGAGCATTAAAATATATCAAGAGATATGAGAAGAGAATACAATAAAATTTAAAAGCTGAGAAAATCAACATTATAAATGGCCGACCCGGCCATAGCGGCCGGGCAACACCCGGACTCATATCGAACCCGGAAGTTAAGCCGGCCGCGTTGTCAAGGCTGTGAGGTCCGCAAGGACTCGCAGCCTTGGCAAGCCGGGATCGGCCTCTTCAGATTTAGAAGAGATTTCTATAGATTTATACAGTTGATAGGGTCATCTATTTATTTGATATCATAGATAATCTAATTTATATTCAAAAATTTTGTATATATGCTTAAATATTTGAAATAAACATATTATACTGGTGATGTTATGGCGAAAGAGAGCGTTGTAATAGATCAAGATGCATGTATAAGCTGTGGAGCATGTGTTGCTGTGTGTCCTGGGCAGGCTCTGGAGCTTGATGAAAATGGGAAGGCACGTCTGATATGGGATAAATGTACCAACGATTTTGAATGTGTGAAGGTATGTCCTGTGAATTGTATATGGCAGAGTTCTCAGGCACCTGAGTCTGCCAAGTCGAAAGCCGGCTGGTATAGATTATCTGAGCCGTTATCAGGTGATCTGAAGAAAGAGTTTGAGGAGTGGAAGAGTCAATACGGAATCAAGTGGTCTCCTATTTAAAAAGTTTTTTATACCTATTTTTTTAAAGAGTTATTTTTTATACAAGCTTTTTTAATGTGGATATAATGCTTCCTAGAGTAAGAGTCATAAGCTATACAGAGGATGGGGATCGTCTCGTAGCAATATCTTCGAAAAGATCTTTGTCTTCTAAAGATATTGAAGAGATCGATTCTAAGATGAATGATGAAGAAGTTGATATATGGATTAGAGAGACTTTGAAAAGAGGTCATCTATCTCCATGGGAACATTCTGTATACACCTTCGAGATCGTATGTTCAAGAGTATGTAGTCATCAGCTTGTTAGACATAGGATCGCCTCGTACACACAGCTTTCTCAGAGATATAATGACAAGCTTCTACAGCCTGAGGATCCTGGCTATTGGAGAGATCTTGCTGAGAGATTATCAAACAGGTCTTCCAAAGATCTTGAGAAGATCTCAGAGATATTTTTTATAGATCCTGACTGGGATCTTGATACAAAATATTTTACAGCATATCGATATGCTAAAGCAGTTGAATCATACTGGGATCTTAGGAGAAGAGGCTTAGAACGTGAGGATGCTAGATATATTCTTCCACAGGCTATTGCAACAAAGATCGTGGTGACTATGAATGCAAGAGAGATACTACATTTCCTAGGGCTTAGAATGTGTACACATGCTCAGAAAGAGATCAGACTTGTCGCATGGATGTTAAGAGACGAGCTCATAAAGATCCATCCGAGATTATTTAGATACGCAGGTCCATACTGTCTTCTTGATAATAATCTTCATACCAAAAATGTGCAGACTCTCGAAGAGTTCATCAGTGAAGAATCGATCATATCTATAGATAGATGTAGAGAGATGATCCCTAGAGAAGGGATCAGAAATTGTGTCAAATACTCAATGAATGAACACATAAGATTCAGAGAGATCTCTAGAAACAGATAATTATTTAAGACGTAAGATCCTTCCGTCAGCTTCTCCTATAAAGATCTTATAGTCTTTATATGGGAATATTCCTGTTGCGACAACTCCTTCAACAGATCTTATCATAAGATCTGTTTTCTCAGGATCTTTTATAGGCTCTCTCAATATTATGTCAGCAATAAAATTTCCATTATCACTAATCACAGGTCCTAGTCTTCCGCTTCCAGTTCTGATCTTTATCTCTAGACCCATCATTTTTAATCTGTTTCTCACATAATTATATGCGTAGGGGACTATCTCTATAGGTAGAAACCCTTTTTCACCTAAGAAGCTCACTAGTTTTGTCTCGTCAGCAATTATTATCTTAAGATCTGAGCTATACATAACGATCTTCTCTCTAAATAATGCTCCTCCACCACCTTTCAAAAGATTTCCATCACGATCAATCTCATCAGCACTATCTACATAAAGATCTATTCTCTCAGGCGAGAAAAGATCTTCTATACATCTCGCTCCTTTGTTTCTCAAGGCTATTGAGGTGTCTATGCTAGTTGATATAAAACATTTTTTTCTCAAAAGATCTTGTGGAAGCTCCTCAATAAAGATCTTTACGGTGCCTCCGCTTCCAAGACCTATCGTCTCAGGCTTTTCATCTTCAATGATCTTAAGCACCTCTCTTGAGACAGCTCTTCTCATTCTCATGATCTCTTCTTCAGAATATTTCTTCATAAAGATCTCCTATGAATATTAGTGGTAGAAGTTATATAATTGTTAAGACAAAGCTTTTTCAGAGAAGAATGTGAGTGAGATGAGTAGAGAAGGAGAATGTCCTAGACAGCCTGTCGACATAGATCTTGTTCCTATGCCTCAGAAGATAAAAGATCTTTTGAGAGAGAGATATAAATATCTCACTCCTCCACAGGCGGAGGCTGTATCAAGAGGACTTTTCAAAAACAGGAATATCATTGTCTCAACACCTACTGCAAGTGGTAAAAGTCTTATAGCTTATATGGCTCTTATGAATGTTTTTCTCAACGGCTTCAAAGGAATATATACTACCCCTTTGAAGGCTCTTGCAACTGAGAAATACGAAGATCTTATAGATCATTTCAGAGGTTTAGGAGCTAAAATAGGTATAAGCACAGGTGATTATGATAGTCCAAGTGAAGATCTTAAGAGATATGATGTTTTAGTGACAACATATGAGAGACTTGATGCAATAATGAGACAGAGACCTTCATGGCTTAGAGATGTTGGCGCAATAGTTGTTGATGAGATCCATGTCTTAGGTGATGATGAGAGAGGACCTGTCATTGAGATGATCCTTTCCAGAGCTCTTAGAAACAGCTGGCAGATAATTGGTTTGAGCGCCACAATAGGAAATCCAGAGGACATAGGCGGATGGCTTAACGCTGAGACTATAGAATGCGACTGGAGACCTGTGCCACTGATCCAGGGGTATTATGATAAGAAGAAGAGCAAGATATTTTTTGAGAACGGCTCTCAAGAAGATGTTGCAGGAGATCTTATAAGCCACTCAGTCTCTAAAGCTGTTAGAGACGACTATCAGATTCTTGTTTTTAAACAGTCTAGAAGAGATGTTGAGAATACTGCTTCTAAAATTGCTTCTGAGATGAGTCTTTTGTTAAGTAGATATAGTGGCAAAACTAAAGAGCTTATAGATCTTTTGAATGAGAATGTCTCCTCAAGGATCGAGAGAGAGTTGTTATCAAAACTGTTTCTGAGAGGAGTATCATTTCATCACGCAGGTCTCTCTCCTGAGGCTAGAAAAATTATTGAGAAAGGTTTTAGAGAGAAGATCCTTAGAATAGTTGTTGCAACACCTACTTTAGCTGCTGGAGTGAATCTTCCTGCCAGAAGAGTAATAATATACACACATCGTTATGAGAAAGGTTATTACGAGCCTATATCAATATTAGAGTATAAACAGATGGCTGGAAGAGCCGGAAGACCTCAGTATGATCCTTATGGAGAAGTTGTGATCGCAGACATGGATCCCGACACAGCAGTGAGATATATAAGCTCTAGACCTGAGGATATCTACTCAGCATTGAACAATGAGAGAGCTCTGAGAATACATATACTGGCTCTGCTCGCCTCAGGTTATGCTCATGATGTTGATAGCATAATAGATTTCATGATGAACACATTTTATTCTTATAAGAATATGAGAGAGATTTTGACAAAATCTTTCTGGAAAAGATCTGTGGGAAGAATCCTTAGACTTTTATCAAGTTATGAGATGATCATTGTTAAAGACGACAGTTATATAGAGGCGACGAGACTAGGAAGATTAGTATCTAGTTTATACATCGATCCTTTGACGGCCGTGAGAACATTTGATATTTTAAGAGACTCTGAAACCGCCGGAGTCGACGAGCTATTTTATCTTCATCTCATAACATTGACACCTGATTTTCTCAGAAACATAACTCGTAGAATTAAGAAAGAAGTTCTTGCCACAGAAGTCTATGAGATGCTTGACAGAGGAATGATACCTCTGGTTCCAGATGATCTTGATGAAGATCTTTATATGACAGGCTATGTATATGCTAAAGCTCTCAACATGTGGATCGAGGAGTATGATGAAGACAGTATAATGTCTAAAACAAATATTCAGCTGGGAGATCTGAGGGTCGCCATCGAGACCGCGACATGGATCTCATATGCGTTATCAAAAGTATTGGCTGAGACAGAATTTAAGAGATATTCAAAGATATTTGATGAGCTTTCTAAAAGACTTGAGACAGGAGTCAAGAGAGAGTTGTTAGAGCTTGTTCAGTTGAGAGGTATCGGCAGGGTTAGAGCAAGAGCATTATATAATCATGGAGTGAGAAATATTGAGGATCTTAAGAGATTATCATTGTCACAGATACTTTCAATAGAAAGTATTCATAAAGGTGTCGTGAAAGAATTATGTGAACAAATTAGCGACGCAAGATTCTGTAGAGAATTCTCTTCATGAGATCCCTAGATACAGCTTAGAAAACTCTGGATGTCTAAGAAGCTCCTGAGGATCTCCTTCATATCTTATTGAGCCGCTCACCAGTAGATATGCTTTGTCTCCTATCTGAAGAGCTCTTGCAGCATGTTGCTCTACTAATACTATTGTGAGCTTAGCCTCATCTCTCAATCTCACTACTGTCTCAAGAACTTTCTTAACAATCTTCGGGGCAAGATCTGTTGTCACCTCATCTAAAAGCATCACCTCAGGCTTTCTCATCAGGCCCAGACCTATGGCAAGCATTCTTCTCTCACCACCACTTAATGTTCCGGCTCTTCTAGATCTGAACTCTTTTAACACTGGAAACATAGAGTACACATATTCTAATCTGTCAAGCAACTCATTTTCTGAGAGAAAATATCCTGAGAGCCTTAGATTCTCTTCTACAGTCAGATTTGAGAATATGTTCCCCATCTGAGGCACATATGCTATCCCCATTCTAGCAATTGAGTATGGCGGCATCCCGTTTAATCTTCTGTTTTTGAAGACTACTTCTCCAGAATGAATAGTTGCTATGCCTGTTATAGTGTTAAGTAGAGTAGTCTTTCCAGCACCATTAGGACCTACGACGACAGTGATCTTTTTGTCTTCAGCTGAGAAGTTTATATTGAATAAGACCCTTAGATCTCCATAGCCTGAGAAGATCTTTTTAGTATATAATATGGGCATGTTAAACACCTCATCCGATATATACTTCTATCACCTGTGGATTATTAATCACGCTATTAGGATCTCCCTCAGCAATAACTCTTCCTCTATCCATAGCATATACATAATCTACAAAGGGTATGGCAATATCAATTCTATGTTCAATAATTAGAAAACTCAAGTCTGTAGTCTCTCTAAGTCTTCTAATCTGTTTAAATATATCGTTTGCATAAGCAGGATCTGTTCCACCGATAGGCTCGTCTAATATTATAAGTTTTGCTCCAGTAGCCAATGCTCTTGCAAGTTCAAGCATCTTAAGCTGTCCTGCGCCAAGACTTTTAGCCTCAAGATCCCAATATTTGTCTAGGCCGACATCTTTTAATATTTTAAATGCTTTCTCAATATTCTCCTCTTCTTCTCTGCTCCACAACTTTTTAAGAGGTGCATAAAAAGGATTCTCACCACGATTCCTGAGAGAGATCAAGACATTGTCTAACACTGTCAATGAGAGAAAAGGCTGTGGAATCTGAAATGTTCTTGCCATGCCTAATCTAAACCTCTCGTGAGAAGGTTTATCAGTTATATCTATTGCAACGCCTTTTCCATAAGGATCAAACAATATCCTCCCCTCATCAGGACGGAGAACACCTGTACATAGATTCACGAAAGTAGTTTTTCCAGCACCATTAGGACCTATGAGAAGCGTCATCTTATTTCTCCACACCTTTATATTCGCCTTGTTAACAGCGACAAGACCTCCGAATCTCTTCATAAGATCTCTTGACTCTAAGATAACCCCAGGATCTATGGTCAAAGACATTTAAACACCCGATAAGTAATATATATTAAATTAAAAAATTTATTTATTCAAATAATTTATTTATACCATTCTACGCTGTCTGTCAATCCTTTGTATAACCCCACTATTTCCCAAGAGTATTTGCCGTCTTTATACACTACAGCCCATATATCATAATCTGCAAGAACTCTGTCGCCATTTTCATCAAGCTGTATAAAACCTGATGCACCTATGTAATGTGGCAACACTAGATAAATAGCATTTTTAATAGCCTCACCATCATATTTACCTACTAAATCAATTGCTAATGCAACAGTCCACACAGCATCATACACGAAGTAAGTATATGATAAAGGCTCTTGACCTAAAGCATCTCTGACCCATTTTTTAATTTTCTCAGTGTAAGGTGAGACGCCGGCTGTCTCAATAGTATTGAAGAACTTTACCTTAACCACGAAGTCTGCGACAGCAGGATCTAGCAGAGGAGATATGCCTGCAGTACCATCAGATCCCTGCCATACTACCTCTCCTAAAATAGGATAGGCTTTCGCAGCTGCGAAGATGCCCTTGGCCTCTTCAAAACTTATTAATTCAACACCCACTTTATCCTTACCATATCTATTTACAGCGTCTTGAACAATACTTGCTAATCTGCTGACCTCAACTGAGAACTCCACAGCCTTAGGATCATATCTCATCCCTTGAAGAACTCCACAGCCTCCTCCAGCTGCCTGACATATCTTGTTGAAATTGTCTTCCGTAGCCTTCTTGAGACCATCCCCCCAAGTATCTCCTCTCCACATAAAAGCTACATATCTAACTCCTCTTACCCATAATATTTTTGCTATGGCCTTTCCTTGATAAAGATCGTTTGCTGTATATCTAAGGATCATATCAGGAATAGCCAGAGCCGGAGAGGTTGATGAAGGAGATATCACAAGAAGTTTATTAGCATCAGCATACTGTTTCACCTCAGCTACTTCGGCACTAGATGCTATTCCTATAAACACTTTCACACCTCTTGCATGTAAAGCCATCACTTTATCTAAAGCTGTCTTAGGATCTGTTGCAGTGTCTTCTATAATAAGCTTTACTCTCCAAGGTCTTCCCAGAGAGGCTAGATAAGCATTTATCTCATCAGCAGCTTTCTCAGCAACAACTCTAAATTGAGCACCGAATGTTGATAAAGTTCCTGTCAATGGAATAGTTATTCCAATAGGAATCTCTCCTGAGAGTGCAGGGGCTGCTCCAGGAGCTGTTATAGTTACTGGAGGAGCTGTTACTGTTAATCTTACTGTAAATGTTGCTGGAGGTGTAGCTCCTGGAGCTACTGTGACAGTTGTTGGAACAGTAAATGTTTTAACAGTCACAGGTGCAGCTGTTAGCCCCCAGAAATATCCTCCTACCAAACCTATTATTAATAAAACTATTGATAATACAACATAGAGTGTTCTATTCATCTAATCACCATCGCTATAAAATATTGTTAGAAGAATATATATTTTTTCTCGGCTTATATAATCAGGTTGTCTTATATATATAAATGTTGTTGAAATCAGATATTGTGAGGCTGGTAAAGATGCTGGATCTTATTGCAAAAACATTGGCCTACTCAAGCGGCATTGCTATTGGTGCAGCATCTATAACACTTATATATAGTACTACAAGAACATTCAATTTTGCTCATGCAACAATGGTCACATGGGGCTTCTATATTGTTTTTGCTATGCAGAGCTTCTTAAAAGGATCTCCATATTATTATATATTGTTCGCAGGATTATTCTCAGCATTTCTAGGAGTAATTCTTTATCTAGGCGTCAACAGACCTTTGATCAAGGCTGGAGTTGGTGAGATAACTCTTATGATGTCAACATTAGGTGTAGACCTTATATACTTCGGATTTCTAGGGGCATACATAGATTATCTGTTGACACAATACCAGATATATGCGACACAATTCTATCTCGAGCTATACGACTTTATAATACCTGTGGGAGGAGCCGGATATAGAGGAATAGGTCTAGTTGCTCCTCTGGTCATGATAACAGTCATAATACTTCTACATCTGTTTCTCACAAGAACTAGAATAGGTATTGCTATGAGAGCATCTATAGAGAATCCCAGTCTGGCAGGTCTTCTAGGCATCAACACTGACGTCATATATCTTCTTGCATGGGTGATAGGAGGTTTTCTAGCAGGATTAAGCGGTGGACTGCTCAGTCTCACAATGGCCGGCTATGACAAGGTTGGGATGGATTATATAGTCACATTTTTCACAGGATCTATAGTGGGAGGATTATACTCAATATTTGGAAGCCTGTTGGGAGGTCTTTTAATTGGAATGGGAGAGTATATAGGTACATATCTGCTCTCATTATATGTGGGGACTTGGATAACTACTTACAGACCGGCCATACCTCTTGCGATAATGGTTGCAACATTACTTTTGAAGCCAGAAGGGCTGGCGGCAATAAACTGGTCTAGAATATATAGCTCAATAAAATCTTTATTGAGGTGATTTTATGCTAGAGATCCCTCAGGAACTTCTCGTATTAATTCTACAGATCACACTAAACTTTGGCATTGGCGTCATAGTGACTCTAAGTCTGAATCTCGAGGTGGGATACTTAGGCATTCCACAGTTTGGTCGCGTACTCACAGTATTGATAGGAGCTGTGATCGTTGGAGGAGTCATAGGAAGAATAGTTGCTCTGTATCTAGGCTATCCAGCAGGACTAGAGTATGTGGGGTATGAGAATTTCAAGATCGTTTCTGCAATAAACAGCGTGTTAGCTGCCAACCCGTTTCTATCGATATCAATATTGATACTAACACTTGTTTTAGCAGGATTAGTCGGAGGCGTCGTAGGCTATCTAACTGCCTACCCAGCTCTGAGACTTAAAGAAGCTTATCTAGGAATAACATTGTTAGCATTTGGAGATATTGCACAAATAATCTGCTGGAATTATGAGCCTATTGCAGGCGGGACGGTGGGCGTCAACATAATAGATCCATTCAGATTCACCGGAGAATATCGTATATATATCGCCATAGGCTTCATATTATTCATGGCTCTCTTAATATATATTTATATCGAGAGACTTACAAACTCACCATTTGGAAGAGCTCTCAGAGCCTCTAGAGACTCTGAGACAGCCTCACGTGTCTATGGTAAAGATATTGTCAGGCTGAGAGCACAAACTCTCATAATAGGCGGAGCAATATCCGCTATTGGAGGAGCTTTATGGGCTTTATACTCTTTAAGTTTCAAGGCGATAACATACACAAGACTTTTATGGACATTTTATCCATGGGCATACATGATGTTAGGCGGCACAGGAAACAATCTTGGCATCGTATTAGGAGTATTTCTATTCTCAACATTAAGAACCTTGATAATAATGTATAAAGATTATATCCCAATAACACAATATATACAGCCTGCAAGACTAGAATATATATTGGTTGGTCTCACAATAGTTTTAGTAGTGTTGTTGAGACCTCAAGGGATCTTGCCTGAGAAGCCTGTGAGAACATTGCCCAAGAAGAGGATCGAGAGATTAATAAAAAGATCTTAGTAATGATCATGTTTTATCAATTACTGGAAACAATATATATTTTAAATGTGTGATCTCTAGCTCACCAATTTTTTTCAAAAGCTCTTCGACGCGTGATAATGATCCTCTCACACTTATCATCTCAACACAAAATCTTTTTGTAACATGAATATGTTGTAGTGAGATTATTATGTCTAGAAAATCATGTTGAACATCAATAAGAAGTCTGTCAAGATCTTTCTTAGTATGATCGTAGTATACAGCTATTATCCCTACAACCTCTAGATTTCTCTCATAAGTCATGTAATATGACAATATGTGTTCTCTAATGATCATTTGAATAAATCTTGATCTATTTCTGATCCCCATTCTACTCATGATCTTATCTATCTCTATATAAAGCTCTTGAGGAATTGATACTCCCATCTTAACATATCTAGACATGATCATTCGCCCTTATAATATGTTTCATTTAATTATTTCTATTATAAATTATTAACATGATGTGTATGAGAGACTTTAGGATGATATTATCTTCTTTAAAAAAAGATCTTGAGAGATCTAGTTTCTCAATATATCATATTCTGAAAACACTAGATCTTGTGGAGAGAGAAGGTGCCTTAGGAAGAATCTTGTTGTCAAAATATTTAAGAATTGGAGAAGGCTCTGCAAGAAACATTCTTAAGAAACTTAAAGATAATAATCTTATAACAATAGATCCTGTCGCAGGAGGAGTGTTAACTGAGGAGGGAAGAGAATTTATTGAGATATGGAGAAGATATATTACAAGCATTTGTGTTGAGAAGACAGACCTTGTGTCTTGGAGATTTGTTGTTATAAACATCTTGTCAGACGATTTGGCTGAGAAAATGATCAAGAGATATGGAGTTGTAAATCTTAGAGATGAGATTGTTAAAAAAGGATGTTCAGGATGTATATTACTAAAGATCCATGAGGGGAGGCCTATGTTATTAAACGCCAGAGGAGAGCCTGACTATGATATATCATCAACAGATCTTGGGAGAAAAATGGCTGAGATATGTAGAGAATATTGTATAGCGACAGGATCTGAGGAGAGCTGTCAGAAGGCTGAGGCCTGTGCATGGGATCTTGTTGTTGAGATATTGACTAGGGATTAGAATTGGACAAGACGTTGGTTCTCTACACAGGAGGCAAGGACAGCCATACAGCTCTTATAAAATGGGTTGAGAAGAAAGGTTCTAAAAAAGATATTATTCTTCTTAACATAAGATCTTTACGTGAAGATCTTATGTTGTTTCATACTATAAACAGTAGATGGGTTGATATACATGCTCAACTTATGAATATGCCTATTTACACTAAAGAGATCTCTGGAGAAGATGAGAAGAGAGAATTTTCAGAAGCTGTTAAAGAGGCGAAGGAAATGTTTGATGCAAAATATCTTGTCTCAGGAGTGGTGGCAAGCAGTTTTCAGAAGAAGATATTAGATGATATAGCATCAAGACATGGACTGATCCATTGCGCACCTCTCTGGCAGATGGATCAGGAGAGTCTTTTGAGAGAAGAAGTTGAGAAACTAAAGATCAGTTTTATCATCGTTGCTGCACAGGCCATGGGGCTTGATGAGAGATGGGTTGGCAGAATAATTTCTTCAAAAAAAGATGTTGATGAGCTCATCAGATTATCAAAAAAATATATGTTTTCGCCGGTCGGTGAGGGAGGCGAGTATGAGAGTTTTGTAATATCATCTCCGCTTTTCGAGGGGAGAAAAATTGATGTGAGAGGAAGAAAAATATGGTTTAAAGCTGGATGGGGCTATTATTATATTGATGATATAAGGATATTATGATATTTATTTTATGGTATATCCTTTTAATCTGCTGAGCCACTCTATATCGCTGAGCTCACAGAATCCTTTTGTAAGCTTTACAGCATTAGCCACATCGTTAAGATCTATCATCTCAACAGGAGAATGAATATATCTTGCTGGGATAGAGACCACGCCCGCTGGAACTCCTTCTCTATTAAGCTGTATAGCAGAGGCGTCTGTGGTTCCTCCAGCGGCAACTTCTATCTGATATGGTATTGAGAGCTGTTGTGCAACCTGGATCAGTTTGTCAACAATCTCTTTATTAGCTATAAGACCTGTCGCTCCTCTTCCATCAGCAATCTTTATAGCAGGTCCTTTGCCAAGTTGTGTATACCACTCGTGTTCTCCTACACCAGGTATGTCGCTTGCAATAGTCACATCTAGAGCTAAAGCGGCGTTAGGTGATATGTTGAAGGCTGCTGTTCTGGCACCTTTTAAACCAACCTCTTCTTGTACTGTTGCCACCGCATATACATCAGCCTGATTCTTCTCAATAAGCTCGAAAGCCTTGATCATTGTCACAACGCCTACTCTATCATCAATAGCTTTTCCAGTCACTCTATCCTCATTTAGAAGAACAAGATCTCTGTCATAAACAACTACATCACCTATTCTAATCCCCATCTTAAGAACCTCATCTCTAGATCTCGCTCCTATGTCTACGAACAATTCTCTCAGCTCCGGAACTTGTCTAGCCTCCTCTGGTTTTGCTAGATGAGGAGGTTTTAAACCTATTACTCCTCTGAATATCTTGCCTTCTCTAGTTTTTATAAGAAGTCTCTGAAAGATCAGTGCTCTCTCAAATACTCCTCCGATAGGGAGAACTCTTATAAAGCCTTTGTCATCTATGTGAGAAACGAAGAATCCTATCTCATCCATGTGTCCTGCAAGCATTATTCTACCAGATCCTCTGGATCCTTTTTTTACAGCAATAACGTTCCCCATAGAATCTATATAAACATTATCTGCAGACATACTCAAAAAATCTTTCACAACTCCTCTCACATCATCTTCATAACCTGATGGCCCCACTAGCTCAGTAATTTTTTTAAGAAGATCATATATATCTTTTTTCGAAACTTCTTTCACAGACATTTTAATCGCCAGAAAAAATTATTTATAAACAAAAAAATTTTTAACAAAAAGATCATTGAGATAAAACTATGATCCCGCCGGGATCCTTTATCAACAAGCCTAGAGACTCTATGAATCTATATTTATAAGCCTCCTCCTCAGGACCTAGATAATCAACATATCCATCAATTGATATCACAAGCTCTGCCACAGAAGGATCTGTAGACATCAGAATAGCCTTGTCGCCAGGGACGTATGAAAAGACAACTATATCTTTAACAAGCTCTTTGACAACCTAACAAGCCTCACCTTTTAGAGCGGGTGATATTTATATTTTTAAGCTTTCAATGGAAATATCTGTGGCTGTGATGAGATGTATAATGTTTTGAGGGCTTGGAGGCTGACTCATTGGCTGGGTCTCCATCAGCATACCTCGATGACTCTATGGGAGGCCCCGATGTTTGCCTCCAGCCCGATGATCATGAGAACATTAACTCCTAACCGGAAGGCTAACAAACGGGTCTCGGCATATAAAAGATGATCTACTATAGAATTGAAAGATCCTCAGGGCATCTGATATCTCCTCGACGCTGAGCTTCTTCTCTCTGGTTATCTCCACAGGATTTTTTGAGAACATATAAAACACCTGTATTTTAAATTATTTTTGCATCTATTAAAAAGATAAGATCCTATCGATCTTTTGTTGAGCTTAGAAATATGAGAGTCTATCCCATATGAATCTTATCACTTCATCATGAGAAGGTATCTCATGAGACCCTAGTCTAGTAATTTTTAATGTTGCCGTGGCGTTTGCATATATAACTGCTTTTCTTATATTATATCCTCTTAACATGCTTACTATAAATCCTGATGCAAAAGCGTCTCCAGCTCCTGTTGTGTCAACAATTTTATCAACTGTGAAAGCCTGTATCTTTCCAGTGAACTCCTCGCTTGACACATAAGATCCTTCCTTCCCAAGTTTTACAATAACAATCTTAGGACCTACAGATCTTATCTTCTCAGACGCTTTTGTATAGTCTTTCTCACCAGTCATGTTATAAGCCTCCTGCTCGTTCAGCATGACAATATCGATCTTTTTCAAAAGATCTTTCAGAACATCCAGTCCTTTCATAGAAAGAACTCTGCCAGGATCCCACGAGACAGTCAATCCATATCTCTTAGCCATCTCAACAGCTTTTAGAGAAGTGTCTATTCTCAAACTAGCTATATGCATGTGTCTGGCTATGCTTACAAGCTCTTCATCAATCTCACCAGGCTCAAGCTCTTCTGCAACACCTTTGTATCCATACATTATTATGTCTCCCAAAGAGTTTATGCCTACTATCGTGAAGCCAGTGTTTCTCCAAGATATTCTTAGACCTCTCATATCAACACCTTCTCTCATAAGCTCATCAACAACTATTCTGCCGAAATTATCAAAACCTATTTTAGCAATGATCCCGCTGGTAGCACCCAGTCTTCTGACGCCGATAGCGACGTTAACGGCAGATCCTCCTGCTCCCCAGCTCTGTTGCAACACAGGACTCTCCTGGTCGGACCCTGGAAAATCTTTAACCATTATTCTTATATCAACCAGAGCGTGACCAACAGTTATGACATCAATTGATTTTGAAGAGGTCATCATGTTCATCCAGCGTCTTTATTCTACTAGATGAGCTACCTCATCAACTTCTTTATCTTCATGAATAATCTTTAGCAAAGCTTTTATCATGTTCCCAGGATCTTTATGTTGAAAAATGTTTCTGCCAACAACAGCACCGTTTGCTCCGGCTCTCATGACAGATTTGACGTCTCTAAGAAAATCCACAGGATCCTCTCTAGTAGCTCCTCCACTCATGAGAATAGGCACTCCAGCTGCTGTCTCAACAACTCTTCTAAAGCTCTCTTCAGAGCCTGTATAATAGGTTTTTATAAGATCAGCTCCGCTCTCAACAGCAGCTCTCACACCATATCTCACAACCTCTGGATCATACATATTTTTTATTGCTGAGCCTCTTGGATAAGCTAGCTGAAGAGCTGGAAGACCATATCTCTCAGCTGTCAATCTTATGCTGAACCATCTATCAAGCATGACATCTTCGTATTCACTCCCCCAGTATACTGTGGCTGCAACAGCGTCAGCTCCGATTGCCACCGCCTCTCTCACATAGCCGAAAACGCTCTGTAGAAGCCTTTCTTTCTCCGGTCTTAAACTGGTTTTTCCTGTGAGTTTTATTATCATAGGAGTCTTTCCGCCCCATATATCGTATGTTAATGATGCTATTCCAAGTGTTGTCATTATGGCGTCAACACCTGAATCAACAGCTATACTAATGATCTTTCTAGGATCAATTCTGTCCTCAGGAAAATCTTTTGGACCATGTTCAACACCATGATCAAATGCGAATATAAGAGCCTTATCATCTCTAAGAATCTTTTTTAATCTAATTCTCTTCCCAATATCGTTATAGACATGTCTCATATATACACCTCACATATTTTGTTCATTAAATAATTGTTGAAAAGCTTAATATGAAGACTTAGAGAGATATAGAAGGTGACAAAAATTATTACAAAGATCTATTATAGAAAGATCAATATTATCAGAGCAAGTTTTATCACAACACTCTACGCAGGACTGACAATTCTTCTACAGCCAATAAGCTTCGGACCTGTGCAGGTCAGAATAGCTGATGCTCTCAGCATACTCCCATATTTTCCTCAATACGGAATAAACGCTGTGATAGGTCTCACACTAGGGACTTTAATAGCTAACATAGTGTCTCCATACGGTTTTTATGATGTTTTGATAGGCTCAGCCACAAATCTGATCTACTCTATAACAGCATTATATATTGGAAGAATAATATATCCATCGAAGAAAGGATTGATCCTCGTCGCATCTGAGGAGATTATTATCACAACATTCTTCATAGGTTATCTTCTTCTACATATCATATATAATACTCCTGTAGAGGTCTCAGTACCGGGAGTAGCTTTTGGAAGCATCATATCACAAGGCTTATTAGGGATCTCTTTAGGGATCATGATTCTTAGGAGAGAAGGCTTGAGAAAATGATTATAAAAACAAAAGATCTAAGCGTCTCATTAGGAGGAAGATATGTTCTGAAAAAGATAAACCTCGAGATTGATAAAGGAGTATATCTTCTCATAGGAAGAAACGGGTCTGGAAAAACAACTCTTTTAAAAACATTGGCAGGATTAATAAGAGAATACGAGGGATCTATAGAGGTGATGGGGAGAGAGATCAGAGAGATGAAAAGAAGAGAGATCTCAAGTTTAATAGGCTATGTATGGCAGAACCCTTACTACGGCTTTATAGAGCCCAGTGTGAGAGAAGAGATCATGCTTATAATAAAGATCCTTAGGAAGAAATATTATGATGAAAAGATCCTTAGGACGTTGGTTTCTGAAGAGATCTTTAGCAGAGATCCTTTGACACTAAGCGGTGGAGAAGCTAAGAGAGTCTCATTGGCAAGCGTGTTGATAGCTGATCAGCTGATATGGCTTTTAGATGAGCCTTTCGACTTTCTAGATCTTTGGGGGATAAAAGATCTTTTGAAAATAATTTTTATGAAAAGATACGAGAAGGCTATAATCGTCTCCTCAGTGAATACTTATCTAATAAATCTTCTAAATCCCGAGAAAGTGATTTTATTGTCAGATGGAGAAATAAAATTCTTTGGAGAACCAGAATCTTTAGATGAAGATCTTTTGGAGACAAATGGAGTGCCTCCTAGAAGAGTGATCTGTAGATGAACTTCGTTTACGAGCTGATCACATGGCAGAATAAAGATACTTTTCTACATAAAAAGAATATGTTTATACCAAAGATCATTTATATGATATTTGTCGTATTGACAATACTACTCAGAGAGGTCTATCTAGAGATCATCATAATAATTATTAATATTCTCATGATGACATTGATATTAAGAGCATTAAAAACTGTCGCCACAATAACATTTATATGGGCCACGTTTTTTGCAACGATATCATCAATAGACTTTTTGTTAGAAACATATGATATAAACGTGTTGTTTAATCTTCTCTACAGCTTTTCAACAATGAGTTGTGGAGCATTATTCTATCTATCGACGCCGCCCAGTCATCTAAGAGATTTTCTAGGGACAAACATATTAACACTCTCATATTCATTTATAAGAAGTTTTCTAACAGATCTTTTGGAGACACTTGATTCTTATAAGGCGAGAGGTCTTGAGACAAGATTCAATGTTTTGAGATATATAGGCTTTTTATATACATCAATAAATATTGTCATGACAAGATCAGAGCTTTTAGAAGACTCTTTGAAAGCCAGAGGATTCGAGGTTGACTAGAGGATTCTCCTATTTATTTTCACAAGATCTTTCTTAGGCTGATATCTATATAGTCTCTCTTCATAATAATCTTTATATCTATAAAGCTTCTCCAGAGGCATTATGCCAGGGTCTATCTCACTTTTTTTATCAATTAAAAGCTCTAAAGATGATGCAAAGACTATTGCTGTGAATCTTGTCGTGGCAGGATCCTCGTGATCACCATACATGACGACAGTCTCTTCATATACTCTCTCATCTCTCGAGACTGCTCTTATGAATAGTATCGCCATATCATCAGTCTTTATCTTAAGATTCTTCTCAAATACTGATGCCAAGATTCTTATCATATCAATCTGATTATTATCAATAACAATTTTCTCTCTAGATAAAAGCCCTAGTTCTTTTAAAATTCTCATTTTCTCAAGATGACCTCTCCATCTTAATGTGGCCTCAAACATGTTTCTAGCTTTTATATTTTTGAGAAGAGTTCTGAGACCATCACTATAAAACCATTGAAAAACTCCTATCTCAGGGATCTCTATCTCACCAATATGTTCCAAAGGATCTTTATATACAATCTTTTGATCAAATACCACTCTGGCAGGTCTCAAATACTCCTCCAAAAGATCCTCAGCACTCCAAGTGACTACATAGCCGATCGGAGGAATATTCTCACGAGGGATCCCTCCGACATATATCTCCAGCCTCTCAATATCTTTGAAAAGATCCTGTGCATAACCTGCCAAAAGATTGCTATAGCCAGGGGCGAAGCCTGCGTCAGGAATATAAGTTCTTCCACATTTCATAAAGATCTTCTCTAAAACATAAGGATCCTCATATATATACGACACATCAACTATATCAACACATTTCTCAGCAAGTCTCATAATAATTTTGAAAGCCTCTCTAGATGGCAGAGCTGTCATAAAAAGATCTATGCCGTTCATATGTCTCTCAATGTCTTCAAAAGATCTTGTCTCAACGAACTCTATATTCTCATATTCTGAGACAAGACTCTTTTTAAAAGGATCTTTCTCAAAAATTTTTATAAAAAACTCTTTTCTGTTAATAAGGATCTTAAGAGCTCTGAAGCCTACTCTGCCGAGACCTATCAGACCTATTACAGTCATGAGACATCTCCTATAGAAAGATCATTTCAAACATTATTATTTAATATCCTCTAGTCTCAACAGCTCAGCCTTATTTTCGTCTGAATAAATAACTGCCAGTCTGCCATTTTTAAGCGGGCCAGGATTAACAACTAATGTTCTGCCTAAAAAATCGATCCCTGGAGACTCGTGAACATGACCATGTAAAAAGATTTTAGGCTGAAATCTCTCGACAAAATCTCTCAGCCTTTGAGAGCCTATGTGTCTTCTATTCCACGCAATATCTGTCTTAGTGTTATAAGGTGGATAGTGAGACAACACTATTGTTTTAGAAAAATCGATCCTTAAGATTTTCTCATTAATCTTTCTAAGAGACAGATCTAGATCTAATCCTCCTAATCCTATGAATATATAGTCTTTTATCTCACGGATCTCACCATCAATATTATAACCTTTCTCACTATATAATCTGGCGACATACTCATCATCCATATTGCCTGGGACAAACAATATCTCTCCCCCGATCTCTTCCACAAGATTCAAAAGATCCTCACCACACTCAACATCTCCATGAACAGCCAAAAGATCATGTCTCAACCTCTCTTTTAAAGATGCCAACCTCTTAAGATTCTTCTTGTCACAATGTATATCTCCGATCTGAAGAACAATCATTTTTATCCTCTACAGATTTTCATCACAAAAATAATATAATCCTAGGAGGACATCATATAATCTAAAGAATAATCTAGGACAGCTTTACATCACATTTATTTTGTATATATCATGAAGCTACCTTCTCTCGTGATAAAAAATGGTTCTTGCGTATTGTTTAAAAATATATTTTTGCTGATATCTATATTTTAATGGATAATGCTATGATTGATGTGTTAGTGACTGTTATAACAGTTGTTGCAAGCGTCTCAGCATCGACAGCTTCTCTAGGTTATTGGCTTGGGAAAAAATTTAGTTATATAGATGCTAAGTTTAGTGAAATTGATAAGAGATTTGAGCTTATTGATAGAAGGTTTGAGCTTATAGACAAGAGATTTGAGGAGATAGACAGAAGATTCCAAGAAATAGACAAGAGATTTGAGTTTATGGAGAAGAGATTTGATGAGTTAAGTCAGAGGATCGGGAGACTTGAGAATGCTTTTACACAATTTTCAGAGACTCTTATAATGCTCTTAGAGTCTAAAGAGATCTTCACTTCTGGAGAGGCTTTAAGTCTTAGAAAACTTGTGAGAGCAATACTACCTTATTCATCCTCTAAATATTATACTAAAGAGGTTTATGAGAGACTTAAACAGCTTCTTGATAAAGATGCTTATGAATATACTCTGGATGATATAGAACAGATGTATGAGATTGCTGATCTTATTGAGAAAGAGGGTATAGAGAGTAAGAGAAAAGATCTGATAGAATATTCTCATAAGCTGAGATTTTTCGCATTAGTTGCCAAAGTAATCTTCGTGTATCCAAAGATCCTTGGGAGAACACCTGCACAACCTAAACAGCAACAACAGGCTCAAGAAAAGAAAAAAGAGAAATCGTGTTGATCAATAGATTTTATTTATAGGTTTACTCACTAGGTTCCTACCAAGGATCCTTCAGATTTATTTTTCATTGTTTTCTCATAAATTCTTGATATAATTTATTTTACAGGGCTTTTTATGAGAAAAGTCTTGGGGATTGATCCTGGGTCGAGATCTATTGATTTATGTCTATTATGTGATGGAGAAGTATGTGGAGAGGCTTCTATAGATACCTCAGAGGCTTCTAAAGATCCTTATAAAGTTGTTGATATTGTTGAGAATATTGGAGGATCAGATCTTGTCGTTCTGCCTTCTGGATATGGTGTAGAAATCACTTATCTTGATGAGATCCCTGAGGACGTCTTTATAGACTGGTTTTTCATGTTTATTTTAATATCTGATCAAGAGGAGATCAGGAGATTGGCTTCTCAAGGTGTTGAAGGAGCCTTCATATATGATGCCATGGCTAAGATTGTTTATGAGTTTAAAAAGAGAAGAGTCAAAGGAGTTTTCATACCTGGAGTAATAAATCTGCCGACGATACCTGTCTATAAAAAGATTAACAAGATTGATATGGGCACTGCGGATAAGCTTGCTGTGACAGTCTTAGGTGTTCACGAGGTCTCTGAGAAACATAATGTTGATTATGAAGATGTGAATTATATTCATGTTGAGATGGGCTATGGATATAATGCTGTGATCGCTGTTAGAAATGGTAGAATTGTTGATGGGATGGGGGGAAGTCTCATGCCGGGTCCGGCGTTTCTAACCTCAGGATCATTAGATCTAGAGATTGTTCAATTTATCAAGAGATTTGATAAATCAGACGTCTTTTCATCAGGATGTTCCTCTATTACAAAGATCTTCTCGTTAGAAGAATGGTTTAGAAAGATACGTGATAATGATCTTGCGAAAATATGTTTTGAATCTATGATAGACTCTGTTGTTAAGACTGTTTATTCAATGACTTCTGTTGTCAAAGATCCTATGGAGATCCTTGTTTCTGGGAGAGTTGGTAGAAGAGATGAGGTTTTTAACATATTGAGAGATAGATTAAAAGATGTTGCGCCAGTAGATCTTATGAGAGGCTTAGAAGGATCTAAAGTTGTTAAAGAGACTGCACAAGGTTATGCAGTTGTTGGCGACGGACTCTTGGGAGGAAGATTTGAGAGATTGATTAGACATATGAAGATTAATGAGGCGACAGGTTCTTCATTAGATTATGTTGTTCTTCCAAGATTTTTCTCAACAGATCTTGGGAGAAGATATCTTAGACTTAGAAGATTTCTCAAGTCTCAGGCTTATAACATCAACATGTTAAAAGGATTATTACTATAAAATAATTTATGATATTAATAATTGATGAAGAGGTGTCAGAGAAGACGTCTAGAAAGATAATGATCAAGACAGGCTCGAGACTTCATTTCGGCGTAATAAATCCTTTCAACAAGAATATGAGGCTGTATATCTCAGCCGGCGTCTATGTGGATAAGCCTTCTAATTTTGTTGTGATATCTGAGTCTACTGAGAAACTTGTTGTCAGAGGATGCAGATCTGAAGAGGTTCTTGAAAAAATCAGAGCTCTCGAAGAGTTTCTAGGAGAAAGATTATATGGAGAGGTTGAGATCAGAGAGTGCGTCCCGAGACATGTTGGACTAGGATCTACTACACAGCTTCTTCTAGCTGTGGCCAGAGGCCTTATAGAGCTTAATAATGTGAGAAAAGATCTTTTGGAGATCGCGTGGAGACTAGGTCTGGGAAGAATATCTGGCGTAGGGACACATCTATTTATTCACGGAGGCTTTGTGATTGACGCTGGCAAAAAGGATCCTTATGAGACAAAGATCCCTGGCCTCATGTTTAGAACTGATTTTCCTGAGGAATGGATCTTCATAATAGTCATGCCGAGAGGAGAAGGTCTTGACGAGACTGCTGAGACAAAAGTATTTTCATCAGAATATAAAGTTGATGAGAAGCTTGTGTGGAGAGCATCTCATCTATTGTTCACAGAGATGACTCCATCATTATTAGAGAGAGATTTCATAAGATTTTCAGAAGCTTTATACGAGCTTCAGAAGACTGTAGGAGAGATGTTCAGCATCTTTCAGGGAGGGATCTACACAAGATATTCATCAGAGGCTGTAGAGATCTTGAGAAGAGAAGGAGTTATAGGAGTTGGACAAAGCTCTTGGGGGCCTACGATATATGGTCTCATAGAATCTTATGATAAAGCCGTCGAGATCATGAGAAGAATAGAGGACAAGATAGATGCAAAGATCTTGTTGGCTAAACCTTTAAACAGAGGTGCTGAAATGACCCCTCCCCGCCCTTAAAGGCGGGGTTTCGAATCTCTGGGTCTCGGGTGTCAAAAACCATATTTCGACTCTATAAGATGCCTAGAAAATCATCTTTTTTCATCTATAACTTCTTTAGGTTATATATTGTTAAGACTCTCTTTTTCAACAGTCTTCTCAAGATATATGTGTTCAACGATATATACAGCGATTTTGATCACTATTATGAATAGAAGTATTCTTATGAAAAATATTATCGGTCCTTCGGAGACGTTGTATTCTGGAAAAGTTATTATTCCTGCTGTAGTTGATGTATTATAGATCTGTGGTATTCTTGATAACTCTCTGTAAGCCGCATTCAATGATCCGTATGATATTCCGTAATAGATCACTGATGTCAACAATGTTCCTAACAAAAGATCTTTATATATAAACTCTTTTCTAAGAAGAATCATTATAAAAACAATGATCTGTGCGATTATGTTTGCTATTGATGATGTCTCCATGATGATGTTTATAGTGTCAAGAACACCGCTTCTAACTTCTTCTTCTAAGAAAAATATTTTATAGCCTGTGAATGAGTAGTATCCTTCTACACCTCCAGAGTATCTTTTTATCGGCGTTATAAGGATCATGATTATCATAATTATCTCTATGATTATAAGTATGAGAATGATTATTCTTGCAACATATATGAGCCTGCTGATCTCTCTCTCATCCTCTGACATATAATCTCTCATAAAACTCTGCACCCAGCCATCTATATCTTATTTCTACATAGACGAATCTTGCCTGAGGAGAATTAAACACAAAAGATCCTTTGTCAAGAACATATGTTGAGCTTTCAAATCTCCAAGGCTCGCCAGCAATGCTGAACATCCATGTGATATTAAACTCCAGTGGATAACAATTTGGATTCTCGATATATAGAGATTCATTTATGATCTTGATCAGAGGCTTCTGTAGTGAGACAGGTATCTGATAAAATCCTTTTAAAAATCCTTTTCTACTCAGATCAGCCTCTACAGAGATGTTTAATCTAGATCCTGTTGACGCAGAATATAAGGCAAGATCTTTTGGAAGAACAAATAATATAGAATTGCCTGTGTAATTAAAAGAATCTATAGATCTGTTGAAGACATAGATTTTATCTATAGACAATATCTTTATCCCGACCATATAATAACTTATGTTTACGACGCATGACCCGTTGACATCATATATATCATGTCTCGACAAATAGATCTCTGGATAAACAATTTGAATACTAGATTGCTGTGCAAATAATGTTATAACGATCCCTACAACAAGCGAATAAATGATCATGGGAACTACAAAAGGTGCAAAAACTATTGCCGTCTCATAAACTCTTCTTCTATAATAAAATATGAGGATCCCTATTAAGAGTGATGTAAGAAGTATCCAAATCTCTCTAGGGATCACAAGAATAACTCTTCCTCTAACAAGATCTTTTGAGACAGGAGGGTCTGAAACAGGATTTGCATCGCCTTTCGTTATTATATAGTTCTCAGAGATGTTAACAACTCTATGAAGAACACAATAGAAAGGACTTGAACACCAAACTACAACATCTCCAATCTCATAATCTCTCCCGAAGACGATCGCAAGATCTAAAGGTCTTATGCTGGGCTCCATAGATCCTGACGCCACAGTGAATAACCCAAATGGGATCGGGATGAATCTTGTGAAAACTAGAATAATTATGAGAAGAAGAGATAACAAATAGATCATAAGATCTATTTTTCTCACGAGTTTATCACCATCTGAATAGGATAGAAGACACAGACACCATTCTCATTAGAGAGAGAACAGTACTCTAAATAGAGATTCAGCGTAGAGCTCTGACCAGAAGACGTGTAGTATCCTGTGACATAGATATATGCATAAGATCCTCCTGAAAGACTTATCCAGCCTGAGGATCCTGCCACAACACTTCCACCGACAATTCTTATAGGATCAGCCGTGGCAGATGGAGAGAGTGCTATAGTGATGTTGAGAGTGAGATATGAAGATATTGATGAGGATGTGTCAAGGATCAGTCTTATATAATATGGCTTGACATCATTATTATATATCTTCAGAGGAATTGCCCCGCTGATCTTATATGAAGAGCTTGATATATAAATGTTTGATGCTAACGCTGATGTTTTGTTTGAGCCTATATTTATAGAATATCTGACATAGGAAAGGCTGTAGACGTCTCCACCAAGGATCGCGTCTGATGAAGATACTGTATAATTGATACATAGAAAGTTGTTTGGATATGTGATAGAGATTTTTCCGTCAGATCCTGTGCCGACAACAATGTCATTAACAACTCCTAGATAAACAGTGGTTCCTGCGGAGGTTGTATAATTAACAATGTTATTCAAATTATCAATTATATATACCATGTATCCTGACTCTGGAATATTTTGAAAGATTACCGTCCTAGGATCTGATGTTGAAACTATAAAATCATCATATACATCATCTATATATAAAAGATTTGATGTGTAGCTTGCTAAACCAGCGTATTTAGGCGTGAAGGTGGTGTCAGAAGCCGTTATTGTTGTCAGAAGATTCCCTCTGACATCATATACATATAAGGTGAAACTGTTTGTACCACCACTTCTCACGTAACTAACTACAAGAACATACCATGTAGAGTTTGTGTATCCAGGTACAGAGGAGTAGCTTAACAGAGCCCAGGATCCAGCGCTGTATCTAAGGATATTAGCGTATCCGCTTGAGTTTATCGAGAAAATATAGTAATTAGAGAGATTTGTAAGCATAATGCCTCCGAATCCTACCCCTGATCTGATCATTATTTTAGAAGAGATCCATAGATTGGTAAGGCTTGAGATGTCCTGACCCCAGTAAGATGCTGTGAAACCAGGTATGCCAAATCTTAGATAACCATAGTCTCCGTATGTGTCGCTTCTCTCAAGAACAACAGAATAAGAGTTATAAGGAAAAGAAAAGTTGTATATCAGTGATCCTGTTGATCTTTCGTATAGAGCCATCCAAAAAACATCAAAATAGACAGTCTGTTGTATCCAGCAATCACTTAATGTGATGACATATGTCATATATAGATCGTAGCCGGCTAGGTCTCCGACAGTGCTATTAATGTTATACGAGATCGGTCCGCCAGCTTGGCTAACATTGTATAACCAGATGTAGGTTGGCGTGTTATATTTTCTCCAATACGGCGAACAATCACCATATGTTGAGAATATAACTGTATCATTTCTTCGATCAATAGTGGAGTTGACAAGATCTATGTATCCTATTGCTCTAGTTCCAGTGAAACTGAAATATGCGTTAAATCTTGTGTTTATTATAGTGTTGTTGAAAAACTCTCTTGGTGCTATAAGCATTAGATAGCCATTTCCAAGAGAGCTTGCTCCAGCTGTGTAGCTGTCTATTCTAATAGCGTTTGTGGTCTGTTGAACAAATCTTATGTCAGGGTAGTAGGGAGTATATGTCTTATGTTCTCTGACTTGCCATAGAAGTGGAAAACCTCTTAATCCTCTTCCTTTAAAACCTTGATCTATGATGCTCCAATATCCTCCCACTCCTATGAAGCCTCTGCCGGTTAATGTTCCATTAATCATATGCCAGTTGCTTGGAATACTCTCAAAGTCAGTATAAAACAATGCTCCTCTAGAAACTCTGGATATATCTACACAAGAGACGTTGTAGCCAGCCTCAAAGACGAGAGGAGGAGAAGTAGGAGAGATATTCATAGACGAAGGATAATAAACAAAGACAGATCCATATATCAAATCAAATGATAATACGAATAGAAACAGAATAAGAATATATATCAAAAAAAACTATTGTTTAAATAACTCATTCTCCTCACAACCTCTATTCTATGTCTACGGCGGAGTCTCGCCAGATGGCGTATATATCAAATGGATCTCTGCTGTATATATAGTTGATCCATCGATGTTGGCTCCCTCAGGAATATAGACATAAAGATCTATCTCCCAGCTACTGCGTGCTCCTAAAAATCCTATGTATGTTAGACCTGTGCTTGTGCTTTGGAGACTGACGCATCTAACATCTACTGAGTAGCCAGGCGTTGGAAAACCGCTTGTGCTTCTGCTTGAGGATACGAAACATATCGTTACGTTGCTAGATTGTGACTGAGTTGGGAATGTTGATCCTAACGAGCTTACCATTATAGATATGTTAGTCCATCTAATATTGATCCAAACATTATAACCCTTAGAGTCTCTATTAACTATCTTAGTCACGTTCTTGTATACTGTTGTCTGATATGTCGGGTGTACTGTTATATTAAGCGATGCTCCGTTAGATCCTATTGACACAGAGATGGTATTAGATGTCGTGTCAGAACCTCCAAGATCATATGCGCCGGCGTTAGAGCCGGTTTCAAAGTATACTGGTGGTCGCACTGGCTGTAGTATTACCTCCATTGGGTAGTAGACGAATACTGATGCAAATGCTATTGATATAACGACTGCAATCAATAATGCTATTAATGGTGTTGTTATTCTTCTTTTTCTGCCCTCATTGTTTATGATAAGATTGTTTCCACTCATTTTGTCTCTTTTTTTTAAAAAAAAAGCTTATAAATACATAGTCTATTTATCCAAATTCTGTCTCGAATGTCTATATTCATGTTTTCATATGTCTATTTATATACCTGTGAATATTTTTATCTCTCAGATCCGTTGAGGCTATTATATCAGATCATCTTTTCAGAAGGTTATGAAATGTTTTTTCTAGAGACATGTTTCTATTTCTGATGTCCTTCTGATTCTTCTGATGTTGTTGAATATATCTTCTCTTCTCCTGGGCCGCAGTATATGACTGAAGGCTCTGGTTTTATTCTCTCTCCTGTCTCAGGATCTCTTGTATATGCTTCTAACAATTCTTCTGCTGATAACTGTATATATCTTAAAGATCCTTCTTGTATAAATGTTATGTATCCTCTGATCTCTTTCACAGGAAGTTTTGTTATCTCATCAATCTCTTTTCTAAAACTTCTTAATATGACAACAAGATTATTATTCATCTTAATACTCTCAACAAGCCATTCATAGAAATCTGGCCAAAGTTTTGGATTGCTTCCATATACAACTGCTCCGTTTCTCATCTTTTTAACATCCCATTTCATAGACTCTAGCCCGCCGATCTTTTCGAGACCCATGTTGAGAGCCTGAATAATATTGTCTGAGAGATTTCTCCAAGACCTTGGTCTGGCAAGTCTGTCTCCTAATACTGAGAATATTGCATTCTCATATACGTGCGACTCGATCTCTTCAAGAAAATCTTTCAAACCTCTAAGTCTTTTCATAAAGATCCTTCTCATTTTCTCAGCTTTCTCTATTAATCTATAGATCTCGACAGCCTCTTTTCTCACAGCCTCTCTAAAAATCTCTATAAGATCATCTAAAGACCCGTAATACTCATCTAGATATCTTTTCGAGCCGATCTCAACTTTAAAAAGAAATAGACTTTTATCTTTCTCAAAACATTTCTTATCATAATCTAGAATATGAAAAGGAATATAGACGTCAAAATCTTCTAAAAACCTGTCTATCTCACTCATGATCTTTTCAACATCTCTCTTAAGCATTCTTCTTCTAGAAAGCTCTTTCATAAGAAAATCTCTGAACATATTAATATGCTCTGGAGGAGAGCTCTCTAAGAAAGAAATGATCTTTTCAACATAAACTTTCTCGCCGTCAGACAAGATCCTGATAGGAAGAACATGCCTCTCACCCTCTGAAAGATTTTTAAACTTCTCCAAAACCTGATCAACAGGATCTTTTTTATCATCAAGATCTTCTATAATATCAAGAACATACTCAGCATAACCTCTAAGCCTATTTTTAAGTCTCTTAATCTCTCTCAGCCTCTTCTTATGCTCACGAGAGACATTCTTCTTATCATTTCTCATGTTATCAGCCACATCAATTAAAACTTTCTTTTATTTATTAAAATCTTTCTCAACATCAAATATTATTCAATAAGTATAATATAGAGTTTTTCCTCAGATTTTTCTAGCTCCTGTGAAGAATAGTTTTGAAAGCTCATCAATGGTGAAGCTACTGGTCTTTCCCTCAGTTATGAGATGTCCACTCACGATCACTCCTACTCTATCGCCTACTTCTAATGCTACTCTGAGATTCTGTTCTACAAGTAGTATTGACACTCCGGTCTTTTTAATCTCAAGCATTTTATCAGCTATTATGCCCACCATCTTAGGTGATAATCCTGAGGTGGGCTCGTCTAAAAGCAGTATCTTGGGCCTCTGAACAAGTCCTCTGGCTATTGCAAGCATCTGTCTTTCTCCACCGCTTAATGTCCCGGCCTTCTGATTTCTTCTCTCTCTCAGTATTGGGAATATCGTGTAGACCTCCTCTAAGCTTTGTCTGAGTAGCTCTCTAGATCTAAGGATCTCTCCTGCAACCAGAAGATTCTCTTCAACTGTTAGAGATGGAAAAACATTAAACATCTGTGGCACATATGATATTCCTATGAGAGGCATTTTCTCAGGCTTCTCACCTGTTATATCATTCTCGTTATACAAGATCTTTCCATTGAATATCTTTGCGAATCCTGTTATTGAGTTGAGAAGAGTAGTTTTTCCAGCACCATTAGGGCCTACGATACTGAGTATCTCACCCTGGGAGAGACTTAGATTGATGTTATAAAGGATCTTAAGTCTTCCATATCCTGAGACAAGATCTTTTATGTTCAACATCATTTTTCTCCACCTATATAAGCTCTTATAACCTCAGGATCTTTAGCCGCCGAAGAGGGGTCTCCCTCGAAGATCACTCTTCCTCTATCCATCACATATACATGCTCAACATAATTAAATAATATATCGATCTTGTGTTCAATTATGAAAAAGGTTATTCCATATTCATCTCTCAGTCTCACAATATTTCTAAAGATCTCGTGTGCAAAACCTGGCTCAACACCTGCCACAGGCTCGTCGAGCATTAGAAGAACTGGGTCGCTCACCAGTCCTCTGGCTATCTCAAGAAGCTTCACCTCTCCTCCTGACAGCTCATAAGGTCTTAGTTTCGCATTATTTATCAGATTAAGCATCTTAAGTATCTCAATACTTTTGTCAGACAATTTAATCTCTCGATCATGCCATAATTTTCTTATCAAAGCTTTCAGAGGATTCTCGCCGGGATTGTCTCTTCCCGCTGTAAGAATGTTCTCGTAGACGCTCATTCCATAGAATGGTCTTGGTATCTGAAAAGTTCTTACAAGACCCATCTTATATATCTGATGAGGTTTTAAACCATCTATTCTTCTACCTCTGAACCAGACCTCCCCCTCATCAGGCTTATAAACTCCAGAGATCACATTAAACAAAGTTGTTTTTCCAGAGCCGTTAGGACCTATCAGACCTATTATGCCTTCTTCTCTAACCTCCACAGATACTTTGTTAACAGCTTTTAATCCTCCAAATGATTTTGAGACGTTGACTGTCTTAAGTAAGACGCCTATTATTCTTCACCTCCACCAGCTTTTATCTCCTTCTCAAGTCTTCTCCATGCTACAGTCTTTATCTCTTTCTCAGGGAGAATGCCTGCGGGTCTGTATGTTATTATTAGAACTATGAAGACTCCTGTCAAAAGATATCTCAGTAGATCTACTGAGAATGGTAGTGTAGGAAATGCGTCTTTGATTATTCTCAAAATTCTGTCAAGCCCGATCCATATGAGAGCTCCTAGAAGAGCTCCATTATTATTGCCGGCTCCTCCTAAAAGAACTATTGTCCAAACGATAAATGTTATAAATGGTATATATTCGCTGGCGCTTATAGCTCCTGTGTAGGCTACGTAGATCCCTCCTGCAAGTCCTGCAATCATTGATCCTATGATCATTGAGTAGGCCTTCAGCTTCGCAAGATCTTTTCCTAAAGACATTGCGGCAAGCTCGTCATCTCTCATAGCCTTAAGATCTCTGCCGAACGGGCTGTTAAGCATTCTCTCTAAAAGAATATACACTATGATCAACATGAGAAGTGAGAATGCGAAAAAAGCCATGTCAGCAACATACGCTGGGTATCCCAGACTGGTTATCCATGCGAAAGGTCTCACCACAGCCATACTGTGAGGTCCCGCCACGAGAGCCTCATAGCTGTTTCCAATTGTTCTTATTATCTCACCGAACACCAGAAGAGTTATTCCTAGATAATCTATTCTGAGTTTGAGAGCTGGGTAGGAGGCTAAATAACCGAATAATCCTGCAAGCAGCACTCCTGCTATAAGTGATATGAAATATGATGGGAGAGCAATATCTGGTCTGTTAAGATTCACATATGTGATGATTGAATTGACCTCAGCAAGTTTGAAGGGGTCGGCGATGTTAGGATTATTAGTCTGAGTAATATCAAATATCTTCCCAAGCATCATGAAAGCTATTCTATTTGCGATGGCTCCCACCGCGAATGCTCCTATAGCATAGAAAGCAACTTTGCCGAAATTTGAGATCCCTCCATAGCCAAGCTCTAGATTAAGACTTAAAGCTAGTAGCGCATATATTACGAAGAATGTTCCTATAGAATATATTACTCCGAAGACTGCCTCTAGCACAGGCATTTTATCATCCTCTTAACTTTTTGTAGAAAAACTTTTTACAAAAATTCTTATGTTTCTAAGAGATATTCCTCCAAGACCCTGTGGATATATTAATAATGTTGCTATAATGATTGCAAAAGGTATCACAGGCTTATATACTGTGGGAACTCCAAAAGCCTGATTAAGAGCATATATGCCCATGTTCTCTGCGAAGCCTACTATCAGTCCAGCAGCGACCGTCCCGTAGAAACTTGTCATGCCTCCTAATATTGTTGTTGCAAACATTCTCAGAAGATTATTGAATCCCATGTCAGGAGTGACTTGAGAGGCGTATGCTCCCCATAGAGCTCCTCCTAATCCTCCTAAGAAGCCTGCCACACTCCACATGAAAAGCATAACCTTAGTCTCGCTTACTCCAGATATTCTCGCCAACATAGGATTGTCTGCATATGCTCTAGAAGCTCTTCCAATGCTTGTGGCGCCATAGACATATGCCAGCAAGACTACTGATGCTATTGATATTATTATTATGAGATACAATATGTCTACACCTTCAACAGCTGCTGGAAGTCTCTTAGGATCAAATTTTGGCGCAAATAAATTATTATATATCTCACTAAAGATCCATATTATATATTCGTATATAAGCATGACACCTATAGAGCCTATCATAATGGCGTTAGAACTTAATCCTCTTCTCATCATAGGTCTGTAAAAAACTAGATAACTCACTACTGCAACAAAAGATCCTACCAAGCCTGCCACAGGGATCATAAGTAGATAACTTATGTGCCACACATTAAACATAAATGCTGCAACATATGCTCCGATCATTACATATTCTCCTTGTGCAAAATTTGCGAATCTAGCTATTGAATAAGCCATTGTAAGTCCTAGAGACATTAAAACATATAATAATCCATATTGTAAAGACACAACAATTATAAAAGGATCAATCAATTCATACCCTCACACAATAATTCTTAAATAGATATTTAAAAACATTTTATCACTATCTTCATAAGTGACCTTCTAATCATTGTCTTATAAATAATATTTATATCTCCCTAAACATATAAAATAGTTTGAAAAAAGGTGTTATAAATGAATAGATCAACACTTATAATGTCTATAATATCAATAATTCTTCTAATAATAGGCTTCGTAGGAGGATATGTCTATGGCAGCATGAGCACAGGAGCACAGACTACTGCTACGACGACTGGAGAGGCTCAAAAGATCATTGAGATCCCAGTGGGCATCTTGGCACCTTTATCTGGAGCTGGAGCTATTGAGGGAACAAGCATTTCTAATGGAATTATTATGGGTATTGAAGATGTGAATGCTTTTCTAACAGCCTCAGGAGCTTCTTTCAGGATCAAATATTTTGTTGAGGACACAAAGACGAACCCTGACGAAGCTCTCAAAGCTCTTCAAAAGCTTTATCAGAATAATAACGTAAGAATCGTTTTTGGAGGACAGTTTAGTAGAGAGCTTATGGCTTTAAAACCTTTCGCAGAGCAAAATAAAGTTGTTATAATAAGCTCATACTCGACATCGCCGGCGCTGGCAATACCTAAGAAATATGTCTTCAGAAACATTGGTCCAGACACTCTACAGGGGAAGGCTTTGGCCTCTCTATTATGTAGAGAAGGCATTGAGAATGTTGCTATCATACATAGAAATGATGCTTATGGAGCAGGTCTTGCTCAGATGACCCAGAAATACTTTTTAGAAAAATGTGGGAAGAAGGTTGAGATAATATCTTACAACCCTGATCAGCCTGACTACGCCTCTGAGGTGAGAGTTTTGGCTGATAAAGTCACGAGCCTAGGCCCAGGGCCTAAGACAGCTGTTGTCATGATCGCTTTCGAGACAGATGGCTCAAATATTTTAGGACATGCACAGAAGATCCCGGTTTTATCACAGGTGAGATGGTTTGGATCTGAGTCTACGAGAGTTCCAGAAGTACTTCTACAGCCTGGAAACGCTGACTTCGTATATAGCGTGAGATGGACAGGAACATTTCCAACAGCAATAACATCAATCAAATATCAAGAGTTTATCAACAAATATAGAGCTAAATATGGCAAAGATCCGTTTCCAGTGGCGGCGAATGGCTATGATGCGGCATGGCTGGTAGGTCTTGCTCTAATGGCTACAGGAGGAAAAATTGATGATATAGACAAATTTGTGAATGCACTAATAAAAGTTGCTGAAAGCTATTACGGAGTGACAGGTCTCAACGCATTTGATGAGAATGGAGACCGCAGATATCAAGACTACTCTATATGGACTGTGGAGAAACAAGGAGACAAATATGTGATCGTAGATAAAGAGCTTTATCACTCTGACACAGGCACGTTTACGAAATTATAAATTTTTTTCCTCATTTTAAAAGTATTTTTCTCAAAAAATTTTCATAGATCTTTTTCACATCGACTTGTCGAGAAAAATTTTTATTTACAGAAGGATATTTGGTAGTCTGGTGATGACGTGTCACATATTCTCGTGAAGAGCTGATTAAGATGATCCATGAGAAAGAGGAGGTCATTGAGAATATGAGAAGAAAAATTGATGAGGTCGAGAAGGATCTTAGGATCATATATTCTCTTCAGGAGGCTTTCAGAAGATGTCTGGAGAAGAAGATGAACAAGAAGATGTAGAGACTCTTCTTAAAAGGCTTCTAGATTTATCATCTGTCGAGGCTTATCTACATTTCAAACTTTCTCAAGAGCTTGAAGAGGCTCGTGCAGAGATTATAAGACTTGTAGGTCTCTTCTCAATATGTGAGTTGAGTGATGAAAGCGTTAAGATGTACAGACATTTGATAGAGGATCTTATCAATAAATATGTTATGGAGGTCAGAAGAGGATCTTCTGATAATAATCAGTCTAAAGATTTGAGATGATATTAACCATGAAAATAAACATGCGGCTGAGAAGTTGAGCGGCGGAGCCTCAGAATCTTCTGAGAAAACTGTGAAACCATGTGACGAGCTTTCTTTCCTAGATCTGAGGAGAGCTATGGAGAGCATAAGTAGATGTCCCATATGTGTTCTTATTGAGGAGATTGAAGAAAGATGTTTCAGAAATCTTCTCTATGAGAATGTTAATGATCCTTCTGTAAGAGAGAACATTAGAAAAAGTCTCGGCTTCTGTCCTTACCACGCCTATAGATTCTCTGAGTTTATAAAAAGATCTCCAGAGATCAATGGTTTGGGAGCCTCAATAATTTATCTAGACATGTTAAACAGTCATATAAATGATCTGTATAAAGATCCTGGGGAGCTCTGGAGCAGATGCATATTATGTGGTCATGTCAGAGATTTTGAGGAGATCTATGTCTATGTATTTGTAAAATGTATTGATCAGGCGATGAAAATTTATGAGAATTCTCACTCGATACTATGTCACAAGCATCTTCTTATGATAACATCATCACTTGATGAGACTAGAAGAAATGATCTGACAAAGATCCATAGAGATAAGCTGAGAAAACTTGTGGAGCTGACCAAAAGCTTTATAAGAAAACATGACTATAGATCTCGAGAGCCTATAACCGATGAAGAAAGCAACGCATGGAGAAATATTATATATGTTTTAAAAGGATCATTATCTTCACAGATGTCCTCAATACATAGATATATGAGAACAATAGATCTTGATAAGAGACGTAGAAAAAGTCTATTCAAAAGATGAGATATTATAAAAATTTTTATTTATTAGACTCTTTAGACCTCTCCTCTTCAAGTCTCTCTCTATAATATCTCTCAAGCTCTTCATCACTCATCTTTCTATAGGGCTCATCTAAGATCTCCCTCAGATCTTTATTTTTTATAAAATAATAAACTGAGTATGAGCATATAGGAATTATCTTAAGACCTCTCTCTCTGGCGACCTCAACAGCTTTATCAACAAGTCTTTTAGCGACACCTTTGCCTCGATGTTGTGGAGGAGTATATGTGGATATCAGATACATTTTGTCATTATCAATCTTATACTCTAGATAAGCTTTTGAGCCGTCTTCAAATCTTATATAAAAAACATCAGATGTGTATCTTACCACAAGATCCTCCATATATTCTACGCCTCTCTAGTATTATGATTTAACAAGATTATAAGTATATGTAGTATGCTGCTCAACAGATTTTTAATCATAAATATTTTAATAGATTCTGATAGACTGTCTTGATCAATTTCTACTCATGTTATTCTCAGATGATCAGAAGATCATGTTTTTAATCATAAATAGACGACTCTAACCTCTGAGATATATCTTCTCCTCATGTTTACCAGAGATCCCTCTATAAGCTCAAAAGATCCTTTTAAACGTATGTCTTCAGATGATCTTCCTACAAACACCTCAAACGTCCCAGGCTCTAAAGCCAGCCTCATCGATCTATTGTAGAAAGCCAGTTGATGAGTATTTATCTTTATAAAGACCTTCGCCTTCTCACCTGGTCTCAGAAATATTTTTGCAAATCCTTTAAGCTCTTTAGATGGTCTGGAGACGCTTGCAAAAAGATCTTTTATATACACCTGCACAACCTCGTGCCCAGATCTTTCTCCTATGTTTAAAACCTCGAAGCCTATCTCAACATCATCTCCAGGTCTCAGTGATGAAGGGTTGATCGTTAGATTCTCATATTTAAATCTTGTGTAGCTTAGGCCGTGGCCGAAGGGATATAAAGGATTAGAGTCAAGATCAACATAATCTTTTTTAGAAGACTCTCTTCTATAATAGTATACAGGTATCTGACTAATGTCCTTTGGAAAAGAGATCGGGAGTCTGCCTCCTGGATCGTGTTCTCCGAAAAGTATCTCTGTCAAAGCATTTGCACCCTCCTCACCTGGATACCACGCCTCTAGTATAGACCCGCATCTCTCAGAGATCTTCTTAAGATCAAGTGGTCTGCCATTGAATAAAACTATCGTGGTCAAAGCTCTATCACATATCTCGAGAGCAAGCTCCTCTTGAAGACCTGGTAATGATATTCTTGCTCTATCAGATCCTTCGCCGCTCAATCCTTCTCCAAACAGACCTGAGACCTCGCCGAGAACCAGTATAGTCATGTCGCTGTCATCCGCTATTCTAACTGCTTCTGAGAACATGTCTGAAGTCTCACATCTTACGTTTCTGCAGCCTGGTGAATACATTATTTTAAGCCCGTTCCTCTCTCTAGATCTTAAGGCTTGAAGAACTGTGTCAATCTTTTGATCAAGAGCTTTTATATGGATCTGAGGAGAATAGTCTCCAAATAGAGCCAGAGGATTATCAGCATTAGGACCTATGACAGCTATTTTTCTCACCCAATTTGGTATTGGAAGAACATTATCATTTTTCAGAAGAACTATTGATGCTCTGGCGGCCTCTCTGGCAAGATCTATATGACTCTCATCTCTCAAGATCTTTAGATTACTCTCGTCAACAAATGGATTCTCAAAAAGTCCCAGGAGGATCTTTACTCTCAAAACTCTTCTCACAGCCTCGTCTATAAGATCTTCTGACACAAGACCTCTTCTCACAGCCTCAACAAGCTCTGAAAAACACTCTGGATCTGGAAGCTCTATATCGACTCCTGCTTTAAGAGCTTCTGAAGCAGCCTCTACACAGTCTTTAGCAACTTTATGTAGCGTCAAGAGCATTCTGACGCCTCCATAATCAGAAACGACAAATCCTCTGAAGCCCCATTCTCCTCTTAAAATATCTGTCAGAAGCTCTCTATTAAAGTGGCAGGGCACGCCATCCATATCATGATATGCAGCCATTAGTGATAATGCTCCACCTATTTTTACAGCGACTTCAAAAGGAGCCATGAAAACCTCTCTCAACATTCTAAATCCTATGTTGACAGATGCAATATTTCTCCCGCCTTCACTCATGCTGTGAGCCACAAAATGTTTAGGCGTCGCCAAAACTCCTCTGGAAAGATCTTCACTATGAAGACCTTTTATATAGCTCAGACCTATCACAGAGGCCAGATAAGGATCTTCGCCAAAAGTCTCTTCAACTCTCCCCCACCGAGGGTCTATAGAAAGATCTAGAACTGGCGAAAGACATTGTCTAGCGCCGACCGCAAGAGCCTCTCTTCTGATTGCTGAGGCAACCCTCTCAACAAGATCAGGATCCCATGTGCTTGCAAGACCAATAGGATGTGGAAAAGATGTTGCTCCTCTGCCCATTAATCCTGCTAGACACTCCTCATGAACTATAGCAGGGATCCTCATTCTAGTCTCTTTAATAAGAAAAGACTGTATCTCATTGATAATCGACACAACCTCAGAAGGAGAAAGTCTTCTTCTACTACCAGCCACTCTAGCGATCTGACCTATTCCTCTTCCAATGATCTTCACGGCTTTCTCTCTAGAAAATCTATTATGATCATCCAGCAGAGAGTCTACAGAAACAGCCATGAGCTGAGCAATCTTCTCCTCAAGACTCATCGAAGAAAGAATTTTTAGGATCCTCTCCTCGATCGTTTCAGAATAGTATTCAGACAATCCTGATCCCTACGAAAGTCTCTCTTAAAAAATATATCTTTCTTACATATTAACATTAATTAACTCTAAAGTCATTATAGGATCTTTCTATTAATAAATCAAGATAAGAGCAAAAATCAGAATATTAAAAGTCCACCTTATGGTCTATGTAAATAATATATATCTGGTATACTGATAATTTTTAGTGAACAAATTTATGAGTGTTTTTAGTGTTAAAATCAGAAAAGATCTGAAGGAGAAAATGGATAAATATAGAGACAAAATTAACTGGGCAGAAGAGGTGAGAAAAATCATTGAGATGAGAATTAAAGAACTTGAGGCTGAAGATAATTTTAATGAGATCCTAGATGAGCTTAAAAAAGCTAAATGGAGCGTTCCAAAAAGTTTTGCCACAGAGTCTGTGAGAGAGGATCGTGATACCGGCTGATGCTTCAGCTGTTATAGCATTCTTCTCTCATGAAGAAAATTGGGATAAATTAAGAATTTATATGAAAACTATCATGTCTATTGATCATGTTGTTAAAGAATTTTATAATGCAATATGAAAAGCCGTCTATCTTAGAAGAATTTTAACTATTGAAGATGCAGAGAGAATAATAAGACTGTTTAAAAATTATCGTTCTAAAAATATGATCCTTGAGCCTGAGGATAAATATATAGATGAGGCGTTGAAAATATCATTAGATGAAAACATTACTATATATGATGCATTATACGTGGCACAAGCTCTTAACAATAAGATACCTCTGTTATCACTTGATAATAGACAGAGAAAAGTTGCACAGAAGCTTGGGATTATAGTTTTGCCCTAGTCTTTAAAAATATTTCTATTTTGATTATGTCTATGATATGTTCTGTTATTTATTGATATTATCGGGAGCTTGATATAACGATATTAGATATTAGAAAATGATTCTTATGAAGA
>Ga0326761_1000008_pt1 | contig 60613 bp, 66 predicted proteins | sample GCREP_P_FD_207739 | JGI IMG/M metagenome (GOLD analysis project Ga0326761, IMG submission 207739) | Hot spring water microbial communities from Geyser Creek Basin, Yellowstone National Park, WY, United States - GCR.EP_P | ecosystem: Environmental > Aquatic > Thermal springs > Unclassified... | reverse complement strand
GCAAACCCGTAAGGGGATGTATGTGGTCTGAAGCCTGGCCAGTGCCCGTAGGTGAAGGGGCGGGGTGCAAGCCCCAAACCGAAGCCCGGGTAAACGCCGGCCGTAACTCTGACGGTCCTAAGGTAGCAGTTGCTGCCTGAACCTCGCTGTATGCGGGGAAGCCCTTAGAGCTCCAGCTACGAGGTGCAAAAAGGCACCCGTAAAAATGCTGGAGATTGGGCAATCCGCAGGAAATCCCTAAAGGGGAGATCCTCAGAGACTGTACGCGAGGGCCTTTGCCTCGCGAAGGAGGGAAAGGATGGAACTTTCTCCAGATTGGGTTGTAGGCTTTGTAGATGGAGAGGGTTGCTTTCACGTTAGCGTAAATGAAAACCCAAAGACCAAGCTGGGCTATCAGGTTCTTCCTGAGTTTGTGGTGGTTCAGCATCAGAGAGATATACAGGTACTCTACGCTCTGAAGAGTTTCTTCAAATGCGGAGTGGTAAGGAAGAACAACGGAGATAGGTGGTGCTACAGAGTTAGAAAGCTGGAATGCTTAAGGGCTATATGCGAGTTTTTCGTGAAGCACCCTCTCAAAACCAAGAAAAACGTAGACAGAATTAGGTTCTGTCGGATTGTGGGCTACATGCTTGAAGGAAGACACCTAAGCGTAGAAGGTCTTCTGGAGATTATAGATGTGGCCCTCCGGATGAACACACAGCAAAGGGAAGCCCTCCTTCGCATAAAAAGGGACCTGGAGGCAAAGGTAAGATACAGTCCACCCCTTGGCGAAAGCCAAGGAGAAAGGTGAGCGAAATTCCTTGTCGGGTAAGTTCCGACCTGCATGAATGGCCCAACGAGTGCCGCACTGTCTCGAGGGGAGTCCCGGCGAAATTGTGATGCCGGTCAAGACGCCGGCTACCCGCGGCAGGACGGAAAGACCCCGTGAAGCTTCACTGCAGCCTGGTACTGAGTCTTAGTCTATCCTGCGCAGGATAGGTGGGAGCCTGTGAAGTCCCTCCTCCGGGAGGGATGGAGGCGCCGGTGAGATACCACCCTGGGTAGGCTGAGACTCTAACCCAGCCGAGTTAACCTCGGCGGGGACCGTGCCAGGCGGGCAGTTTAGCTGGGGCGGCTGCCTCCTAAAAGGTAACGGAGGCGTCCAAAGGTACCCTCAGGCGGGTCGGAAATCCGCCGTAGAGTACAAGGGCAGAAGGGTGCCTGACTGTGAGGCCGACAGGCCGAGCAGCCGCGAAAGCGGGGCCTAGTGACCCACCGGTCCCACGAGGGAGGGCCGGTGATCAGCGGATAAAAGCTACTCCGGGGATAACAGGCTAATCTCCCCCGAGAGCCCACATCGACGGGGAGGTTTGGTACCTCGATGTCGGCTCCCCCCATCCTGGGGCTGAAGCAGGTCCCAAGGGTTGGGCTGTTCGCCCATTAAAGGGGGACGCGAGCTGGGTTCAGAACGTCGCGAGACAGTTCGGTCCCTATCCGCCGCGGGCGCAGGAGTCTTGAGGGGGTCCGTCCCTAGTACGAGAGGACCGGGACGGGGCAGGCTCTGGTGTACCGGTTATCCCTCCAGGGGTAGCGCCGGGTAGCCATCCTGCTACGGGATAAGCGCTGAAAGCATCTAAGCGCGAAGCCCACCCCAAGATAAGGACTCCCTGAAGGGCCGTGGGAGACTACCACGTTGATAGGCCGCAGGTGGAAGCTCCGTAAGGGGTGTAGCCGAGCGGTACTAATAGCCCGTTCGACTTGCACACCCACAGGAAGAAAGACCTATTGAGTTGCCAAGATTCCCTCGGGACCATAGCGGAGGGGAAACACCCGGTTTCCATTCCGAACCCGGCAGTTAAGCCCTCCAGCGCCGATGATACTGTGCCGGGCGAACGGCACGGGAAAGTAGGTCGTCCCGGGGGTTTATATTATACTTATGTCTCCCATGTACGACCACATAATCATAAAAGGCGCAAGACAGCACAACCTAAAGAACATAGACCTAAAAATTCCCAAAAACAAACTTATAGTCATAACTGGTCCATCCGGCAGTGGAAAATCTTCTTTAGCCTTTGATACCATATATGCGGAGGGGCAAAGGAGGTACGTAGAATCCCTTTCCTCTTACGCCCGTCAATTCCTAGGTGTTATGGAAAAGCCGGAGGTGGACGTTATAGAAGGGCTATCTCCCGCCATAGCCATAGACCAAAAGACCACCTCTAAAAACCCTCGCTCAACGGTGGGAACAGTCACAGAAATTTACGATTACATGAGGGTCCTTTGGGCAAACGTGGGAAAGCCTCATTGCCCAGAGTGTGGAAGGCTTTTGGAAGGACTATCCGCCCATGAGATCTTGGAAAAGGTGTATGAAGATTTAAAAGGCAAAAGGATCACAATTTTGGCACCTTTGGTCAGGGGTAAAAAGGGAGAATTTAGGGACCTCCTGAGGGAGCTTGACAAAAAGGGTTATAGCAGGGTTAAGGTGGATGGAGAGTATCTCCGCATAGTGGATGTTCCACCTTTGGAAAAAAACAAAAAGCATGATATTGACCTTGTAATAGACCGGTTCGTTTTGGAAGAGGATGAAAGGGCAAGGGCCTTAAACGCCATAGAGAAAGCCTTTGAACTTTCAAAGGGTCTTGTGAAAATTGATGACGTGGATGGTGGGAAGGAACTAATATTCAGTCAGAGTAGGACATGCCCTGAACATGGCTTTTCGGTGCCGGAGCTAACACCAAGGCTCTTTTCCTTTAACTCTCCTTACGGTGCATGTCCTACGTGTAAGGGGCTTGGTGTAAGGTGGGAGATCAACCTCAAACTTTTGGTGGATGAAAAAGAACCTGCGGTAGACGCCTTTAGGATCACAAAAAACGGCTTTTTTGACTACCTTAGATACCCTGTTGCCAACATACTGAGAAGGCTCGGCTACCATCCAGAAACACCCTTTAGAGAATTACCCGATTCTGTTAAAGAGCTCATTCTTTATGGAGGCAAGGTGCTAAATACAGAATTTGAAGGCATAATTCCACACCTTGAAAGACGCTTTTTGGAAGAGGATTCAGAAAGGCTAAGAGAAGAAATCGGAGAGTATATAAAGGAAAGACCGTGCCCTGCTTGTGGAGGTTCAAGGCTAAGGCCAGAAGCCCTCTCCGTGCTTTTGAACGGTAAAAACATATACCAAGTATGTAGTATGCCTATAAGACAGGCTATGGAATTCTTCAAGGAAACCTACGAAAAACTGACAGGCAAAGACCGCATAGTGGGAGAAAGGCTCATAAAGGAGATCACCGACCGGCTTAGCTTTTTGATAAAGGTAGGTTTGGACTATTTGGACTTAGCCCGCAGTGCAACCACCCTCTCTGGGGGAGAGATGCAAAGGATAAGACTTGCCACCCAAATAGGCTCCAAGCTAACGGGTGTGCTCTATGTTTTGGATGAGCCCTCCATTGGTTTGCATCCCAGAGACACCCACAAACTCATAGAAACCCTCAAGGACCTTAGGGACCTTGGCAACACGGTCATAGTGGTGGAGCACGACCCGGAGACTATACTCTCTGCGGATTGGATCATAGACCTTGGTCCAGGGGCTGGGAAAAACGGAGGTTATGTGGTAGCAGAAGGTACGCCCGAGGATATAATGAAAAATCCAAACTCTTTAACGGGTGCGTACCTTTCGGGTAGGCAGGGCATACCTCTGCCAGAAAAGAGAAGACCCCCAGGCAAAAGATGGCTAAAAATAATCAACGCCAGAAAGCACAATTTGAAAAACATAACCGTCCAGATTCCTGTGGGTCTCTTTGTGTGTATAACGGGGGTCTCCGGTAGTGGAAAATCCACACTAATATACGACATACTTTGGGAGTATGCAAGGGGACTTTTCTATGGTGGTAACGTAGACGTGGAAGGAGTGGATCGTATAGAGGGGCTTGAGTACTTTGACTATGTTATCAACGTGGATCAGTCTCCCATCGGTAGAACTCCCAGAAGCAACCCAGCCACTTACACAAAGCTTTTTGACTTAATAAGAAACCTCTTTGCCCAGACGCCTACCGCAAGGGCAAGGGGCTATACACCGGGTAGGTTCTCCTTTAACGTGCCGGGTGGAAGGTGCGAAGCATGTCAAGGAGAGGGTGTGATAAAGGTAGAAATGCACTTTTTGCCCCCCGTGTATGTAACCTGTGAAGTGTGCAAAGGGACACGATACAACAGGGAGACCTTAGAAGTGCTCTATAAGGGTAAAAACATAGCAGAAGTTTTAGACATGACCGTGGATGAAGCCTACGAGTTCTTCTATCATCATCCTTCCATACGCAGAAAGCTTGAACTTTTGAGGGATGTGGGGCTTGGATACATAAAACTGGGTCAGCCGGCTACTACCCTTTCCGGTGGAGAAGCCCAGAGGATCAAGCTAGCCCGAGAGCTTTCAAAGAAGGAAACAGGAAGAACCCTCTACCTTTTGGACGAGCCCACCACCGGGCTACACATGGACGACGTGAAAAAACTAATAGAGGTTCTACAAAGGCTCGTGGATAGGGGAAACACGGTGGTGGTCATAGAGCATAACTTAGATGTGATAAAGTGTGCGGACTGGATCATAGATTTGGGTCCAGAGGGTGGAGACAGGGGCGGGTACGTTGTAGCGGAGGGAACTCCAGAGCAGGTGATGGAAAATCCCAACTCCTACACAGGGCAGTATCTTAAAGAGTATTTGAGAAGTATAATCATAGGATAGAAGCTTTAAACAGGAGGGCTTAGATGGCAAAAATATACTATGACGGAGATGCCAGTTTAGAAGCGCTAAAAGGTAAAAGGGTTGCCATTTTGGGCTATGGCAGTCAGGGGCATGCCCATGCCCTCAACCTAAGGGACAGTGGCATTGATGTGATAATTGGACTGCATCCAAACAGCAAGTCCAGAGAAAAGGCACAGAGGGATGGATTTGAGGTTTATGAACCCTCAGAAGCAGTAAAGAGGGCGGACATTATAATGTTTTTGACGCCAGACCCTGTACAACCGGAACTCTACAAACAGTGCGTGGAGCCCCACTTAAACCCGGGGAAAACCTTAGCCTTTGCCCACGGCTTTAACATACACTTCAAGCAGATAGTTCCACCAAAGGATGTGGACGTTTTTATGGTGGCACCCAAGGGACCTGGGCATTTGGTAAGGTGGATGTATGAAGAGGGTAAAGGTGTGCCTGCCCTGGTAGCCATCTATCAGGATGCATCCGGCAACTGCAAAGAAAAAGCCCTGGCTTACGCCAAAGCCCTTGGATGTACTAGGGCGGGTGTGATAGAAACTACCTTTAAAGAGGAGACAGAAACAGACCTCTTTGGGGAACAGATGGTTCTGTGCGGTGGTGTAACCGCCTTAATAAAGGCAGGGTTTGAAACCCTCGTGGAAGCAGGCTACCAGCCAGAGGTTGCCTACTTTGAATGTTTGCACGAGCTAAAACTGATCGTAGATTTAATATACCAGTATGGTATAGCGGGCATGAGATATTCCATTTCAGACACTGCCAAGTATGGAGACCTCACCCGAGGTGAGAGAATTTACAAGGTAGTTAAGCCCTTGATGAAGGAAGCCCTTGAGGAGATCCAAAAAGGCGAGTTTGCAAGGGAGTGGGTCCTTGAAAATCAAGCGGGAAGACCTGTCTTTCATGCCCTCCTTGAGAGGGATAGACACCACCTTATAGAAAAGGTAGGAGAAGAACTCAGAAAGATGATGCCTTGGATCACGGGTAAGGAGTTAAAATGAACCTGACTAAAAGGAGGGAATCCTTAAAAAAGTTATACACGCCCTTGGGCGTTGCCCTTTACAGGCTACACTTTCCTCCTAACTTTATAACCTTGCTGTCTGTTATAACGGGCATGCTCTCTGCATACTTTTTCTGGCATGGCAAACTTTTAACCGCGGTGGGTTTTTTGCTTCTCTCTGGGCTTTTGGACCTTATGGATGGCGTAGTGGCAAGGCTTTCCGAAAGGGCCTCCAAGTTTGGTGCAGTTTTTGATTGGTTGGCGGACAAGTGGGTGGATGGCTTTGTGCTCGGCACCGTAGGATACCTATATGCGGGTCCCTTTACAGCCATGCTGGCAATTACCGCATCCATGCTACACTCCTTCATAAAGCCGGTGGTCTATTCAGAAATAGGCTACAGCGCGAGGGTCAAGGGAAAGATCCAGGATCCTTTGGAGGGGGTCGGCTTCTTTGGAAGACCCGAAACCCACCTTACCTTAGCCCTTTTTGCGGTCCTTGAGAGGTTCAACATGCCCTTGGGGCTATCCTTTGGCATAAAGCTTATAGCAGTCCTTACACTGCTTTCCCTCTTTTTGCGCATAGCGTATCTGTATAAACATTTCGGAAAGGTGTACGAGGAATGAGGCCCTATGTGATCATAGTTTCTGAGGTTAGTGTAGACGGAAAGCTCACCCTCTACCGGGGGGCTTCAAGCAAAGAGCTGATGAGCCTTATGGATATGGAGGCATACAGGTATTTACACGAAATAAGGGCTAAAGTGGATGGCATAATGGTGGGCTGTGAGACGGTCAGAACAGACAACCCGAGTTTAACGGTTAGGTACGCGGAAGGTAAAAACCCTGTGCGCATAATACCATGCTCCACCGCCAACGTGCCCTTAGACGCCAACATCTTCTCAAAGGACGCACCCACCGTAATAGTTTCCACCCTGAGGGCTCCAAAGGAGAGGATAGAAAAGATCAGGGAACTGGGGGCAGAGGTCTGGATAGTGGGTGAGGATCTTGTGGATTTTGACAGGCTCCTTCCCATGCTCTACGAGAGGGGCATAAAGAGCCTTATGGTGGAAGGGGGTTCCTCCATAAACTGGGAGTTCGTCAAGAGGGGGTATGTGGATGAGATAAGGCTTATACACCTACCTGTTATAGTGGGTGGGGAGAATGTGCCCACGTTGGTGGGGGGTGAGGGCTTTAAGAGTCTGAAGAACGTTCTCAATCTAAGACTTAGGGCCCACTTCAAGAGGGGACATCACCTGATCACTGAATGGGAGGTGGTAAGATGAACGAATACTTGGGAATTTTGATCTTTTTTGTGGTAGCCTTGGGTGTCGGTTTTGTTTTCACCGTAGCAAACAGCATCCTTGGACCAAAGACCAAGGAAAAGATGGAGGATTATCCTTACGAATGCGGTGTGCCACTGTATGATCCAGAAGCAAGGGGCACCTTCAAGCAAGGCTATTATCTGCTGGGACTTTTGCTCATTCTCTTTGATATAGAGGTTGCCTTTTTGTTCCCTTGGGCGGTTGTCTTCAAGGATATCGGCAAATATGGGCTCATTGAGGCGGTCTTGTTCATAGCTATACTCTTTTTGGGCTTTGTTTACGCTTGGAAGAAAGGCGCCCTAAAGTGGCAGATCTAGAGCTTTTCCTTTGTGGAGGGAAGCTCTCCACCAACTATAGAAACAGACTGCTTTAGGGCTAAGGCAAAGGCTTTAAAGCAAGCTTCCGCAATGTGGTGAAGGATCCTCCCGTATAAAACCCTTATATGCAATGTGCTTTTAGATTCCAAGGCAAAGCCCTTAAAGAATTCCCATATGAGCTCAAAGTCAAAGTCTTTGATCTTTCCGCGCAATCCTAAGTCTTCATAAAAGAAAAGAGGTCTGCCGGAAATATCAATGCTACACAAGACCAAAGCTTCATCCATGGGAACGATGCTGTAGCCATACCTTTGAATGCCCTTCTTGTCCCCCAAGGCTTCAAGCACCGCCATACCCAAGGTGATGCCCACATCCTCCACCGTGTGGTGATGGGAAACATGTACATCTCCCTTTGCCTTCAGTTCAAGGTCAAAGCGTCCGTGCCGGGCAAAGGTCTCAAGCATGTGTGTGAGAAAACCTACCGGTGTGCTAACGTTGAACCTCCCAGAGCCATCCAGGTTGATCTCCAGTTCAATCTGAGTCTCCCTTGTTTCCCTCAGAACTCTGGCTTTTCGCATGGAAAAATTATATTCGTTATAATCTATGCTATGGAAGTTTTAATGGGAGTTGGAAAGGGTGGGTTAAAAGCGGGCAACAAGCCAGACATTTTGGTAATCCTTCTGCCACATCCTTGCACCGCATCTTTTCTCTTTACCACCAATCACTTTAAGTCCGCAAGCGTTATATACTCAGAAAAAGTCCTTAGGGAAAGGGATACCATAAGGGCACTGGTTATAAACAGTGGTAACGCCAACTGTGGAGTAGGAGAGGAGGGTATAATCCACGCAGAAATGATGGCAAGAGAAACCGCCAAGCATTTAGACATTGACCATAGGGAGGTTCTTGTCTTTTCCACTGGAATTATAGGAAAGCCCTTGCCCATAGAAAGCGTTCTTGAGGGTATAGCTTCCGCCTGTAGGATATTGGAGCCGTTGGACCTAAAGAGGGCAAGCGAGGTGATCTCTACCACAGACCGGTTTCCCAAGTATGCCTTTGTCAAAAAGGGTGCTTTAGAGGTATTTGGCTTTGCAAAGGGTGCGGGCATGATACATCCTCAGATGGCAACCATGCTGAGCTTTATCTTTACCAACGCAGAGGTAGAAGGTGATGTCCTCAGGAAACTTCATAGAGAAATAAACGAAAGGACGTTTAATTCTATAAGCGTGGATGGGTGCACAAGCACTAACGATAGCTTTGGCATCATAAGCCTTGGGTTTATAAAAGAAGACTTGGAAAATCTAAGGCAGTCTTTGGAGGAAGTTTCCCTTAGCTTGGCTAAAAGGATCGTAGAGGACGGAGAAGGTGCCACTCGGATCATCAAAGTGGTTGTAAAAAACGCATCCATAAGCCTAAAGGCTAAAACCATAGCGGAGAAGATCGCCACCTCAAACCTGGTTAAAACTGCCATATTTGGAAGGGACCCCAACTGGGGCAGAATAGTCGCCAGTGCTGGCTCTACTCCCTTTCCTATAGACCAGTTTAAGCTGAGGGTTTATATAGGGAACCATCTTGTCTATGACGGAAAGCCCCATCCAAAGGCAGTGGAGTCCGCCAAAAAGTACTTGGAGGAAAACAGAGAAATTGAAATCACTTTAGACCTAAGGGAAGGCAAGGAAAGCTGGACTTACTACACCTCGGACCTAACCTACGATTACATAAAGATCAATGCGGAATACACAACTTAGCTCTTTATAAGCTCACCCATCTTGAATATAGGCATGTAAAGGGCTATGAGTATTAGACCCACCACGCCACCTATGAACACAATTAGCATGGGTTCTATTAGCTTTATGAGACCCTCCACCGTTTTGTCAAACTCATCTTCGTAAAATCTTGCTATAGTTTCTAACATGTCGTCAAGCCTACCGGTATCCTCTCCCACCCTTATCATAGCTATAACCATCTTCGGGAAAAGCCCCGTTCTGTCAAGGGCTCTGTACATAGGCTCTCCTTCCATAACCGCCTTTCTTGCCTGATCAACAGCTTCCTTTATTACGATATTACCAGTCGTTTGCCCCGCTATCTCAAAGGCTCTTTCTAAGGCAACACCCGAGGAAAAGAGGGTAGCCATTGTTCTGGCAAACTTTGCCATCGTGCTCTTTACCACCAGGTCGTTCATCTTTGGCACCCTGAGGGAAAGCTTGTGTATAGCCTTTCTGAAGGCGTAGTTATTTCTATAAAGATATCTAAAAATCCAAGAAAAAATCACTATAAAGGCTATTATTGCTGGAAGACTGTTTCTCAGGGCGTTTGACGCTGCTATCAACATCTGAGTGGGCAAAGGCAACTCTCCTCCCAACCCTTCGTATATCTGCGCAAAAGTAGGAACCAAAAAGTAAAGAATACCAGAAACGATTAAAGTAGCCACCACAACCACAAAGGTGGGATAGAAAGAAGCGCTTTTTATCTTACTCTTTATCATAGCCATCTTCTCATAATATTCCGCAGCCTTTAGCAGTGAAGCATCCAAACCGCCCGTCTCTTCACCGACCTTTACCAGATTTACCACAAACTCCGGAAAAACCTTTGGATGCCTTTGCATGGCGGCAGATACCGACATACCCTCTCTGACCCTGGCAGACACATCCTTTGCCGCCTCTGAGAGCCTTCTATTTGGCAATTGTTCCGCTATTATGTCTAAAGCATCTACCACACTGAGACCTGCGTTAATCATCGTGCCAAGCTGTCTGCAGAAAATGGAGATATCTTGGTCGCTTACACCTCCACCAAAGGGAAGTGTTATCTTTATGGATTTTTTCTCCTTTTCTTCTTCGTCTATCCTCTCTATTCTCACTAAGGATAGACCGCTTCTTGCAAGCTCTCCAATAAGAACATCTTCACTTGGATATACCACTTCCCGCTCAATCACGTTCCCTGTTTCATCTATTGCTTTGTATCTAAACCTTGGCATTACACTTGGCTCCTAACACCAAGCATTCTTTCTAATTCTTTAACGTCTGGGGAATACCTGAATGCATCCTCCAGGGTTATAAGCCCGCTTCTGTAAAGATTGGCTAAGGATTGGTTCATGGTTTGCATGCCCGTTTCTGCCTGTCCGCTCTGCATGATGGAGTATATCTGTTGCAACTTGTTTTCCCTTATCAAACTCCTAATGGCAGTGTTGGGAATAAGCAGTTCATATGCCAGAACCCTACCTCCGCCTATTTTTGGTATGAGCCTTTGGGAAATAACCCCTTGCAGAACAAAGGAAAGCTGTATTCTAATTTGCTCCTGTTGGTTTGGAGGGAAGACATCTACTATACGGGTGATGGTTGAAATTGCAGTGTTGGTATGCAAGGTTCCAAAGACCAAGTGTCCCGTCTCCGCTGCCCTGAGGGCTATTTCTATGGTCTCCAAGTCCCTCATCTCTCCCACAAGTATCACATCTGGATCTTCACGAAGGGCAGCTCTTAAGGCATCCGCAAAACTATGGACATCTTCACCTATCTCCCTCTGATTTACTATACTCTTCTTGTGGTGGAACACATACTCTATAGGGTCCTCTATGGTTATTATGTGATAAGGAAATGTTTCGTTTATGTATTCAATGAGGGTAGCCAGAGTTGTGGTTTTACCAGAACCAGTGGGACCAGTGACGAGAACAAGCCCCATACTTCTATGACAGAGCTCCAATACCTTTCTGGGAAGTCCTATCTCATCAATGGTCATTATTTTGTTGGGAAGCCTTCTAAAGGCTCCAGCTACAGAACCTCTCTGGAAGAAAACATTAGCACGGAACCTGCCCACATCCTTCACACCAAAGGAAAAATCCACCTGCCCTTTTTCTTCCAACTGCTTCCTGTGTTTTTCCGACATAACCGAGTAGATTAGTCTTTGCGTCATTTCTGGAGTCAGAATAGGATATTCCATCAAAGGTGTTATCTTTCCGTCTATTCGGACCACAGGTCTTGAACCTGCGGTTATATGAACGTCCGATGCCTTTAGAACAGCTGCTTTATGGAGTATTTCTACAAGCCTTATTTCCTGAGTTTGTAGCTTCTCCGCCGGCGTCATCAAAAATCCCCTTCTTTAAAATCTATTTTAAACTATCCTGAGAAAAGGAAGAACTATAGCAAGGGCTTATATTCTCATAAGCAAATTTTAAGACATTTTTCATAATGCAGGGTGTAAAATTCCCACCATCAACAAAAGGAAGGTGATGTCATGAGGAAAGCTATTTTGGCGTCTGCACTACTAAGTGCAGTAGGTATTTCCTTTGCCACCGACGGAGACAACCTTATAGGTGTGTCTTCTGCTTCAAGGGGTATGGGTGGTATAGGCGTGGGTAGATGCTGTTCTAAAAATCCCTTATTGGGACCGTCCCCCCAGCCTCAAAGGGAACTAACCTACTCCTCACCCTATCCCACACCCCTTCCACCAACACTGGCTTCAGAGGAGAAAGGTCCCTCGGCAAGACCTTTCCAAGGATAGAGAAGAGGAGGGCTACCTTCAGAACTTGCCAAGCGGAAGAAGAGGCAAGGTTGCCTCTCCCCTGCTCGGGATTCCTTCCGTTGGCTCCCTCACAGGAGCTTGACTCACTCTGAAGGCTTTGATTAGCTAATAGCTCCTTTGCATTCTGGACATTCTTTAGTTCGCTTTCTAAGGCATTCCTTTTATATTGGTTTGTCTCCTTCTCTAAAAGTTCCGCAAGTTCCTTTTCTCTCTCTTCATACCTTTTCAGTGCAAACTCCAAATATGCCTTGTCCTTTAGTAGTCTTTCGTAATTTTCAGGCACGTCCTCTTTAAAGCCCAGTGCCCTTCTCCCTATCACATACGCCCCTGCTATGTCTTTGTCTGTGTTTAACTGTGGTGCATACTTTAGCATGCCTATAGCTGAGGTGTAAGCAGGATTGACTTCTACTACTTCCACTCCCTTTAATCTTGCTACCCTCTTTAGCTTTTGCATAAACTTTTTGGCATTCCAGTGATGAAGTCTTTTTCTTAACTCAGCTTTCCCATCTCCACGCATTCCTTTTTTGAGTTTCTTTAAGTTCTCTATAGCTACGGCTTTTCCTTTTTCAATAGCTAAATTCACTATCTGATGTGCTAATATCCACTCTTGGTGATCTTTGCTGTTTTGAGAAAGTCCTAAAAGGTGGTGTAGGCTAATGGTCTTATAGCTTAGTAGTTCTCCAGTTTTTGAAACTTCCGCTATAGCTAAGTGGATAGGTGATGCGTTCGTGTCTATGGCTATTACTCCGTTTTCTTTGGTGTATTTCACTTCAGGTGTTGGAAGTTCAAAGGATACACTTCCATAAACTTCTCCATCTCTTAGCTTTAGCTCCACTGTGTAAGGAAAGTAGCTTTTTGTTTGCCAACTTTCTAAAAGCATAGCCATAAAGGTTATCCACTTGTCTTTGCTATTGCTTGGTTCTCTTAACACTTTGGCGTAGATAAATTCTCTGTTTCCTGTGGTAATTCTAAGGTGTAGCTGTCCGTTTAGGTCTTCAAATCTCATTAGTCTGTTTCCTTTGTCTGCCTTTGACCCGATGCTTATAAGTGTTCCTTGTCTTAATTCTCTCCATTGTTTTTTAAGCTTTTCCCTTGCTTTTCCCGTAAGGCGATTTTTGCAAAGCTTTTCAAAAAGTCTTTTGCCTCCAAACACAACTGTTTTGTTTGTGGGATATTGTTTAGCTTTGTAAATAGCTGAGTCAATGTATTTGGTCGGTAGGTTAGGAAATAGCTGTCTTAGTCTATGGTATATTTGAGCGTGTGGGTTTTTTGCTTTCTCTTTTTCCAACTCCTTTAGCATATTGTGTGCCACACGAATGGCAGAGGATTGCTCACGCATAAGCTTTATGAGTTTTTCTTTGGCTTCTTTTCTCAGTTCAAGCTTGAACTGTAAGCTAACAAACATCAGAGTTAGATTTTAGCCTTAAAACTCTTGTGTGTCAATGGGTTTGTATTTTTAGAACAACCTCTAGGCGTGGGTATGCCCGTAGGACCCACTGACACCATCTTCAGAAACCCCGCATGGATGAGCTACTACAAGGGCTTTAACCTGAGCTTTGGAGGAATTCTGCTTTTCCCAGAAGTAAAGGCAAAGAGTAATATCATCACAAGCACCGAAGCCTCTGCCACCAGTCAATCAAAGGTGTTCGTGGTTCCATAAGTGGGAATAGTGCATCAAATTAACGACAAACTTACCTTCGGTATAGGGGCTTTTGGTGTATCCGGTATGGGTGTGGACTACAGAAATAAAGGTGACGACCTTCTAAACATGCATACCACCTTCCAGTTCATGAGAGTGATACCCGCCCTTGCCTATAAGGTAAACGATGCCATTTCTATATCCGGTGCAATCCATTTGGCTTATGGCTCCTTAGATATGGGGGCTACAATTGGAGGTGCAAATCTGGGTGGCGGGCAGTCTCAAACCTACGGCATTGGTGCCCAGCTTGGTGTTGCCTACAACATGGGAGATTTTGTGTATGCAGGTTTAGCCTACCAAAGCCCAGTGAATATGACTTATAAGAGGGTGTTTGATACCAGCTTTGATGGACAATTTGAAGACTTCAAGCTTACTCAGCCTCAAGAGCTTGCCTTTGGTGTTGGTGTAAAGCCTATGGATAACCTCAAGGTGGGTATGGACATCAGGTGGATAAACTGGAAGAACGCAAAGGGATACAAAGAGTTCCAATGGAAGGACCAGTGGGTCATAGCTTTGGGTGGTGAGTTCAAACCAACGCAAAAGCTTGCCCTCAGGGCAGGATACAACTACGGAAAGTCTCCTATAAGGGGTGGGGTCAAAGATATAACTCCCAACAAAACAATTCCAAATTTTGCCGCACAGTTTAGCGATTTCCAAATCGCTATGTTTAACCTAATAGGCTTCCCAGCCATCACAGAGCATCACATAACCCTTGGTCTTGGTTATGAATTCACCAAGAACTTTAGCATAGACCTTGCGTACGAACACGCCTTTAACAAAAAGGTGTCTGCCGCGGATAACACGAATACCTTAGAAGCCCAAAATGCCCAAAATGCCATCTCTGTCGGTCTAAACTGGAAGTTCTAAAAGCTAATCCTTTTGGGGGCTTTGCCCCCTTTATCTTTATAATATCTTTATGGACTACAAAGATACTCTGAACCTTCCCAAAACTGACTTTCCTATGAAAGCGGACCTTCCTAAAAGGGAACCGCAGATTTTAAAGAAGTGGGAAGGGCTCTATCAAAGGGTTCAGACTGAAAGAAAAGATGCTCCACTTTTTGTGTTGCACGATGGACCACCCTATGCCAACGGGCATATTCACATAGGACACGCCCTCAATAAAATCCTAAAGGATATCATCGTAAAGTATAAGCTCCTGAGGGGCTACAGGGTTGATTATGTGCCCGGTTGGGACTGCCACGGCTTGCCCATAGAACAGCAGGTGGAAAAGGAACTGAAGGCAAAAAAACTCAAAAAGGAGGATATGTCAAAGACCGCCTTTAGAAAGCTCTGCAGGGATTACGCAAGCCGGTTTGTGGAAATTCAAAAGGAGGAGTTTATAAGGCTGGGTGTTTTGGGAGATTGGGAAAAGCCCTACATAACCATGGACCCAAAATATCAGGCACAGGAGATAAGGGAACTGGGAAGGCTCTTTAAAAAGGGTGTGGTGATCAAAAGCAAAAAGCCAGTCTATTGGTGTATATACGACAAAACCGCCGAGGCGGAGGCGGAGGTAGAATACTACGAAAAGGAAAGCCCAAGCATATATGTAAAGTTTCCACTCAAGGATCAAGACAACACCTACCTTCTCATATGGACCACCACCCCTTGGACCCTGCCCGCCAACTTAGGTGTGATGGTGGGAGAAGACTTTGAGTATGTCTTTTATAAAGTAGGAGAGGAAACCTACATCCTTGCCAAGGCACTCCTTGAGGAGGTAAAGAAAAAGGCAAATCTTGAGGGAGAGGTGGTTAAGGAGGTCTTGGGCAAAGAATTTGTGGGCTTGGAGTATTACACACCTTACGGAGAAAGAATTGGGAAGGTTTATCCATCTGAGTTTGTGGAACTTACCGCTGGCACTGGCTTGGTGCATATGGCACCGGGACACGGTAGAGAGGACTACATAGTAGGTTTGAGGTATGGCTTGGAGCCCTTTGCACCTGTGGATGATGAAGGGAAATTCATCCCGCCCGCACCGGAGTTTTTAATCGGCGTTAGAGTGTTTTCTGCAAACCCGCTTATCATAGAAGACCTAAAGGCAAGGAACCTACTACTGCACGAAGAAAAATACATCCACTCTTATCCACACTGCTGGAGGTGTAAAAATCCAGTGATCTTTAGGGCTACTCCTCAGTGGTTCATATCCATGTCTGCTTCTGTCAACGGCAAAAGTCTAAGGGAGCTCGCCTTGGAGGAGATAGACAAGGTTCAATGGTTCCCACCCTCTGGGGCAAACCGCATAAGGTCCATGGTGGAAAACAGACCCGATTGGTGCATATCAAGGCAAAGATACTGGGGTGTTCCTATTACGGTCTTCTATTGCAAGAACTGTGGGCATGTAGTGGCGGAGGAGGATGTCTTTGAAAGGGTTGCCCAGTTGGTAGAAAATCATCCTGATGGTGCAGACCTTTGGTTTGAACTCAGTGCCAAAGAGCTTCTTCCCGAGGGCTATAAGTGTCCCGAGTGTGGTTCGGAGGAGTTTGTAAAAGAGGAAGACATATTGGATGTTTGGTTTGACTCTGGCTCCTCCCATGCTTTCGTGCTGAGAACAAGGGGTATAGAAAAGGCAGACCTATATCTGGAGGGCTCCGACCAACACAGGGGCTGGTTTCAGGCTTCCCTTTTGGAATCGTGTGCATCCTATGGCTCCGCACCATACAAGGCTGTTTTGACCCATGGCTTTACGGTGGATGAACAAGGTAGGAAAATGTCAAAGTCCTTGGGCAATGTGATCGCACCGCAGGAGGTAATAGAGCAATACGGTGCAGACATACTCAGGCTGTGGGTAGCCTCTGAGGATTACTCTGAAGATGTAAGGCTAAGCAAGGGTATTCTACAAAGGCTAACGGAAGACTACAAAAAAATAAGAAACACATTACGGTTTTTTCTCGGGAACCTTTACGACTTTGAACCCTCAAAGGCGGTACCCTTCAAGGAACTTCATCACCTGGATAGATGGGCAATCTCTTACCTGCAGGGGATAATAGAGCAGTCTTTGAACTTTTATGAGAACTATACCTTCCACCGAGTTTTGCATCTAATTAGAAACTTCTGCACAGTGGAACTGTCTGCCTTCTATTTGGATGTGCTAAAGGACAGGCTTTATGTGTATGCGAGCAATTCTTGGGAGAGGAGGTCTGCCCAAACAGTCCTCTTTGAAATGGCAAAGGCTATCACCCTTCTGATCGCACCCTTCTTGAGCTTTACAGCGGAGGAAGTTTGGGAGCACCTGAGAAAGATTGACCCATCCTTGCCAGAAAGCGTCTTTTTGCACACCATCCCAACGCCAAATGAAGGGTTAAAGGACCAAGAGATCTTGAAGGATTACGAGATCATACTGAAGGTAAGGGATGATGTGATGTCCGTGGTGGAGCTCTGCAGGAAGGAAAAGGAAGTCAACCATCCCTACGAGGCGGAAGTTTACATCTGGGGCAGCGAAGAAGTCTTAAAGGTCCTCAAAAAGTATGAAGAGGACCTAAAGTATCTCTTTACGGTAAGCAGGGTATCCCTCAAAGAGGGTGGAAGTCAGCGCCTGCCCTCCGAGAACTTTGAAGGTTTATGGGTGGGTGCCAAGCGGGTGGAGGGCAAAAAGTGTCCAAGATGCTGGCTTTACTACAGGGAAGAAGAGTTTGAAGGGGAAGTTTGCAGGCGTTGTAGCAGAGTGTTGGCGGAAGTACTCCCATGAAAGAAGAAGACTTTAGTGCCTTTCTTCAACTCCAAGAGCAGGAAGAGGAAGTCTTCAAAAGGGAAAGATACCTTGAAAGGCTAAAAAAGAGAATAAAGGAGCTGGACTACAGCATAAACGAAATTTTAGAGGAACAGGCAATCCTAATAGCGGAATTGAACCAGATCATTGAAGCCATAAGGGAGGAAGATCAGAAGGTCAGAAGGTGCAAAGAAAATTTAAAGAGATGTAAAGAGAGAGAAAAATTCGTCAAAAAGGTAGAGGAATACAAAGCCCTCTTGAGGGAGAAGGCAAAGAACGAAGACTGCATAATAAAGGGTGAACGAACCCTGAGGGAGCTAAGACAAAAACGCAAAGCCATAGAGGACCGCCTGCAGGACAAAGACAAAAAGAAAAAGCTAAAGAGAATGGAAGAGGAAAAGGAGGAGTTGATCAAGGAAAGAGAAGAGGTGGAAAGGGAGTTGAAACAGCAAATGGAGAAGTTGGAACTTCTCCGGGCAAGCCTTAGCCAAGATATAGTGCAAGAGTACGAAAGGCTCAAACAGGCTGTAGGCTTTCCTCCCATCGTAAAGGCAGACATCATGGGTACATGCTCAAGCTGTGGCACCAAGCTACCATCCATGCTATACTCTAAACTAATCAAGGACGAAAAGGTAAGGTGTCCAAACTGTGGAAAGATTCTATACTAGAGATCCAATAATCCTCCTCTGTATGCTTTTTATTTCAGTGGTGGGACTTTTGGGTGTTTATAGTGCCACCTACTCGGGGAAAACATCTACGTTGTTTTTCAAACAGCTCTTTTACGTAGTTTTTGGCTGGATTATTATCCTTTTGCTTCCAAGGTTTAACTTTAGGAGCCTTTTGGAGTATGCACCCGTTGTTTATGGGCTGAACCTGTTTCTTATCGTCCTTGTGCCCTTTGTGGGAAAAACCGTCTACGGTGCCAAAAGGTGGATAGATTTGGGACCCGTTCATATACAACCCTCCGAGTTTATGAAGTATTCCTTCTTGCTTTTAAGCGCCTATGCCCTTTCTCGTATAAGTTCCCTAAAAAGTAGGGAATTTTTTATCATCCTTCTTGCCTTTTTGATCCCTTCCGCCTTGGTGCTAAAGCAACCAGACCTTGGCACTGCGATTACTTACTTTTTCATTCTCTTTTCTGCCCTCTTTTTCTTTGGGCTAAAGATCAGATACTTTATTGGCTTTTTTGTCCTTCTTTTGCTCCTGTCTCCTCTGCTTTGGCATTTTTTAAAGGACTATCAAAAAAAGAGAATACTGGCAGTCCTTGACCCTTACGAGGATTATATGGGCAGTGGTTATCAGCTTATTCAGTCGGTTATTGCCATTGGCTCGGGCGGTTTCTTGGGAAAAGGCTTTTTGAAGGGCACCCAATCCCATCTACTTTTCCTGCCGGAAAAACACACAGACTTTATATTTTCTGTAATAGCAGAGGAGATGGGCTTTCTTGTGAGCTTTCTGTTGATAACTGCCTTTTTTGTGATGGCTTGGAGGTTTTTAAGCTACATTCCAAGGGCGGACGTAAAGGAAGAAGTGCTGTTCTTGGGCGTTTTCTCCTCTTTTCTTATCTTTGAGGTTTTTGTGAATTTTGCCATGACTATGGGCTTTATGCCCGTGGTGGGAATTCCACTGCCCTTTGTTAGCTACGGCGGTTCCAGCACCCTGACCTTCAGTCTGATGGTGGGCACAGCCCTCTCCATAGTAAAGGAGCTTAGACAAAAACCCATAAGGTTCTCCAATGATTGAAGGACTCTATATTCATATACCATTCTGTGCCAATAAGTGTCCTTACTGCGACTTCGTATCCTTTGTTTCTGAACCCTCTAAAGAATACTTAGGGCTTTTAAAGAGGGAGTTGGAGCTGTACAAAGACCTGCCCTTTGATCTAAAGACTGTATACCTGGGAGGAGGCACTCCTTCCCTTTATCCCACCAAACTTTGGAGGGAATTTTTCAAGGACTTAGACACAAGAGGAGTAAAAGAAATCACCATGGAGTGCAACCCAGAAAGCTACAAAAGGGGGGACTTTGAAGAGCTTTTGGAACTAGGAATAAACAGACTGAGCTTTGGAGTTCAGAGCTTTTTGGAGAAAAACCTGCGGTTTTTGGGAAGATGGCATTCGCCCAAAGAAGGCATAAGGGCTATCCTTGAGGCAAAGTCCGCAGGCTATGAAAACCTGAGCATTGACTTAATTTACGGGCTACCGGGGCAGACCCTTCAAGACCTACGTGAGGAGCTGAAAGTTATAAAAGACCTACCTATAACCCACCTGTCTGCCTATTTGTTGACACCCTACGAAGACACCCTCTTTGGACACCTTTGGCAAAAAGGTGAGCTAAAGCTTCCCTCCGATGAGCAAATAGAGGAGATGTTTTTGTTTCTCTCAGAAGAGCTAAGTTCAATGGGTTTTGAACACTATGAAATAAGCAACTTTGCCAAAGAGGGCTATAGATGTACCCATAACCTTCTGTATTGGAGCCACAAAGAATTTTTGGGGCTTGGCGTTTCCGCTTGGAGTTTTATAAACAAAAAGAGGTTTGGAAACTACAGGAACTTGGAAAAATACAGGAGGGCAGTCCTGCAGGGGGAAAAACCCATAGAAATGGAGGAGAGCCTTGAAGGAGAGGAACTTTTAAAGGACTATCTTTTCGTAGCCCTGCGGACAAGGGATGGTGTTCCAAAAGAGGTGCTACCAAACATTCCAGACCACATAAGGGAGTTCTTTTTGGAGGAAGGTGATAGAGTGAAGCTTTCCAAAAGAGGTTGGCTTTTGATCAATGAGATTTTGCTGGAGCTGTGGGATGAAGTGGCTAACCCTTGATGTGGGAAACACAAGCGTAGACGCTTGCGTCTTTGATGGAAGGGAGCTTGTCTATCTTGGCAAGTTTTCCCACCAAGAGCTTGGGGAGCTTACAAAACAGTATGAGAACATCCTCGCATCCTGCGTAAAACCCTCCGTTCAAGATCAGATAGCTAAGGCCTTCCTCTTCAAATCGGAGGATGTTCCCATAAAAACTGCCTTTGAGGGAAAGGAAAAGGTAGGCATAGACAGGCTCTTGAACCTATACGGTGCCTTGGAGTTTTACGAAGACACTTGCCTTCTGGTAAGCGCGGGCACTGCCCTGGTGGCGGATGTTTTGGTGGATGGCGTTTTTGAAGGAGGCTTTATTACCTTAGGCTTGGGGGCAAGGCTGAGATGCTTGCACGAGAGGGCAGAGCTTATTCCTCTCTTTAACTTAGAGAGCGTGGATGTACCCTTGGGCAAAGACACCAAGTCTGCCCTTTTGGGTGGGCTAAAAAAGGAGGTTTTTTACTACTTGGAGGGACTGCTTAGAGAGCTGAGGGAAAATTACAAAAGGGATTTTAAAGTTATCCTGACAGGGGGTGATGGGTGGTTTTTAAAGGATTTTGGAATTTATGACCCTTTACTCATCCACCGGGCTATGCTAAGGCTCAAAAGACTCTTATGATGTTGTAGTAGGTGTCCCTTTGGGCTGGCACAAAGCCAGCGGACCTTATGGCAGACACCATATCCTCCACCTTTGGTATGGAAACCTTGTAGTTGGTAGAAGAAATCACATTCTCCTCCATCATCACACTGCCGAGGTCGTTGGCACCAAAGTGAAGTCCCACAATACCCACCTGCATGGTCTGGGTTACATGACTGCTCTGAATGTTTTTGAAGTTATCAAGGTATATCCGCGAGAGGGCAAGCACCTTCAGATAATAAACTGACGAAGCCTCTTCTATGTGGTCAAGCATGGTGTTGCCCTTTTTAAAAGTCCAAGGTATAAAGGCAGTAAATCCGCCCGTTTCATCTTGGATACGCCTGACCCTTTCTAAGTGTTCTACAATGTGCTCTGGCTTTTCTATGTGCCCAAACATCATTGTAGCGGTGGAAGTTAGCCCAAGTTTGTGGGCAGTTCTGTGCACCTCTTCCCACTGTTCCACCGTGCATTTGCCGGGGCTCAAAAAGCTCCTAACCTCTTGGGAGAGAATTTCCGCACCACCACCGGGAATGGAGTCAAGTCCAGCATCCTTCAGAGCCTTTATCACCTCCTCTATGGTAAGCCCTTCAATCTTAGCAAGATAGACGATCTCCGGTGCAGAAAAGGAGTGGATTTGCACCATAGGGAAGTGCTTCTTTATTTCCCTCAAAAGGTCCGTGTAAAACTTAAGGGGAAGGTTCGGATTTAGTCCTCCCTGCATAAGCAGAGTAGTCCCACCACAATCTACCAGCTCTTGCACTTTCTTTAAAATCTCCTCCGTGTCTAAAACATAACCCTCCGGTGAGCTTGGCTTTCTCTGAAAGGCGCAGAACTTGCACCCTGCCACGCAAACATTGGTGTAATTCACATTCCTATCTATCACAAAGGTAACAACATTGTCTGGGTGAAAGCGCCTACGCGCTTGGTCCGCCAAATAGCCCAAGACCGCCAGGTCTGCCTTTTCTAAAAGTTCCAAAGCGGTAGCTTGGTCTATTCTCTCCTCTAATACATGTTCAAAGCTTGAAAGACCTTTCATAAGTATTTAGAATTTGGGAGTCACTCAGGAGATGTCAATGGCTTTTAAGCTCTCCAAAAGCTCAAGGTTTTTCAATGCCCTGTCTTTGCTCCTATGGTCAAAATTTCCAGAGAGAAAGCTCTCCACCATTAGCCTGAGCTTGTCCCTGTTTTCTTTGTGGATTAGCTTTCCTTCCTTCCAAACCTCTTCTTTGGCAAAATCAAGGATCAAGCTACCGCGGTTTATGAACCATCTTCTTGAAGGGTTGGGATGTTCCCAAGCGGTTTTTATAGAAAAGGGCACGCCGTCTGCTTTTCCCTCCAAATGCCAAACATCGCCCACCTTGAAGGATGTAATCTGCAGATCCTTGAAAAACAGTTGAAGAAGGTAAAGGTCGTGCCATGCCAAATCCCAAAGGGGAGAAAGGTAGCCTTTCCCTCTCCCTAACCTCTCAATGTGCACTTCCTCCACATCCTTTGGAAAGTAATCAAGGCACGATGAAAAACTCTCTATTTCTGAAATATAAAGCGTTGGATAATGGTATATTTCCATAAACTCCCTTTTGCTAAGGGCTGGAGGTTTTTCAAGCAAGACCGATGCTCCACTCTCCAAAAAGAACTTAGCTAACTTAACGTGCTCCGCAGGGTCAACTGCTATTATGACTGCCTTTACAGGTTCTTTGACCTCCTCAAAGTGGCAATAAAAGGGGTAGCTACCAACCGCCTTGTTCGGATCCATGTCGCAGAGAACCGGGAGCTTTCCCATCTCCTCAAGCTTTGAAAGGTATTTCTTGCCCATATTTCCAAGACCTATGAGAAGGACATGCATGGGAATTAGTATAAAAGTAGATAACCCTCCGCTGAAAAATTAGCCCTTTAGCTTACCTTCTCTAAAAAAGCTGTATAGACCTTATCCTGGTCACCCAAAGTGTATAAAACTGCACTTATTTTGTGTAACCGTCCCCTGACCAGGAAGAGGGACTAACCCTCTTTAAGGGAGAGAGATCTCTAAAACTCTCAAGGCAGGAGAAGGCAAGGGCTACGGAAAGAACTTGCCAGCTTTTTTGTAGGGTCTTTGCCCTACCCCTCATCGGTTTCCGCCAGCGATTAACCGCTTGTTGGGTAGCTAGCTTACCCTTCCCGCTGTCCATCAAAAACTTAAGCAAAAGCTTTAACTCCCTCTTCGAGGATGTCAACTTTTCAGGTTCATGATCGTATAAATGACAATAAAGGAGGCTAACCATCTATAGACGGTTTCATACTTAGCATTTTTATTCTGTGCTTGATGTAGAAAAACCACCTCTCTACCACATTCCTCTTCCCAAAAGTCTCATGTAGCCATTCCATTGCAAGCCCTTTGACCGCACTCACATACCAAGGTCCCTTGTCAGTGGTGCATCCCTTTGCCTTAATAGCAATTGTATATATTGCCTGAAGAGCTTTCCCTAATAACCCTTGTGAAGTAGGAACTCCCTTACTGCTCTTAGAGAAAGTCCCTTAAAGTAGAGGAGCACAGCTTCTGCTTTTAGGCTTACGGGAAACCTATGTCGCTTAAAAGCTTTGCTTAGTATTTCTTCTATTACTTGTATCGCCTTCATATCTCTAAGCGTATCAGCCCAGTCTATTAATGCCAAAAGTTGACATCTTCATACCAACAAGTCCTTTTGTCCATCTCTATAGTCTTATCATACTGTGAAAGGCAAGTAAAAGTGGGAAGACCGCCAAAAGTCTCAGACTTACAAATAGCTTGCCTGTATGTCATGTCCTATATAACAAACACACCAGTGTTTAATCTTGCTAAAATCCTTATAGACCTTTCCATTCAGTCTTATCACTTGTTTAGAAAATATAGAACCGCAAGGGTTTATAAACTTTTAGAACTATACGGAAGGAAAATGAACTTGATAATCTTGATTTTAAGCATCCTACTTGGAAAGGAAATAAAACTGATAGTTGATGGCACTATTCTAAGAGTTGCAAACATATACAGGGCACAAACAAGGAAGATAAAGAGGGTTGCGGGAAAGAAATTCTGGACAAAGAGGAAAAAAACATTTACAGTTGGGATTACCAAAGGAATGTAAGATTTGAAGAGGTTCATTATGGGCTTTTGGTAATGATTGTTTGCGATGTGAATGGAATTGTTTATGATATGTGGGTTCATCCTGCCAGCTATCACGAAGTGAGGTCTGTAAGGATAAGGTATCAAAAGAGTTTGTGGTTTAGGGCGCTTGTAGACAGCTTTTGTCTTATGGGTGATAGAGGGTATAAAGGTTTGGAATACGTGCGTGTATGTGAGGATAAGCCAGACAAGAGTGTTAGGCAAGTGATAGAGGCTGTGAATTCTCATATAAAGCTTTTCAATGGAGTTAGCAGATGGAGGAATACTACGACTTTACTTGCTTACCTTCAGGGTTATACTGTTGGGTATAGTTTCTTCAGGAAGTCTTGGCTGTTTAAATAATTTCTCACCCGAGGTATGCTGAACTGCAATTATATATTTTTTTTTGAACGGAAATTAGCAACTGTTTCGCGAGGCTGTTTTAAAAATCTACCATAGCCCTTAAGCATAGCTATAGTGCAAGATACCAGACAGAAATAACAAAAATAAGTAAGTTGCAAGCACCCAGAAGTTCCAAAGAATAGCACAAGCAACGGATGCTTTTCTTGCTAAGTCCTCCCTCAGCAATTTAAAGCTTGAACCAATCTTCTGCTTCATGCTACCAAACAACTGTTCTACCCTATACCTCATCTTCCCGTATCTCCCCCAATTCTCATTAGATAGCTTTCTCAAAGGATGTCTTATACTCATCCTCATAGCCTCCTTGATCCTTATGGCTGGCTCAAATCCTCTATCTAAAAGGCTTTCTATAATATCCACAGCATCGTAGCCTTTATCCGCTATAAAAGATAGTCCTTTTTGAGGTTCTAATTTCTTTAATGCCTTCCTCAACATCTCAATCTCACTCTCGTAAGGTCCTCCAGTTTCCACTGCAGTTATTATCTTCCGATTATTCTCATCTACCGCCATTATCACCTCAAGTCTAACGTGAGATTGAACAGTTCTTATTTGCGTGCCTCTTTTCCGATTAAGGTTGTATTTATCTCCGAAGCCAAAGCCAGTAGCATCTGCTATGTAGCACAAAATTTGTTTATCTTCAAGGAGAAGCTTAGCACATTCTTCTAAGATGCTTTTTAGAAGTTCATCATCCAACTGTTTAACTCTGTAGTGATAGTCGCAAAGGGATGGCACGTTAAAGCCTTCATTTTTTGCTTTTTCAAGGGTTTCTCTGTGTGAATAGTTGTTAAGTATTTGAAAGAGCCACAGGGTGATGATCAAAGCGTCTTCGTATTTTTGAGGAAGTAGCTTACAAAAGTGTGAAGCTTTTTTAGTGGCAACTTACTTTTTCGCACAAAATCTAAATTATCTCTATCCCACCCCTAAAGCATTATTTTTAGAACAGCCTCACTGTTTCGCACCTCCCTCAACTTCTCATCCTTGACCTCTTCCATAATCCTCTTTATCAGTTCCTTGTCGCCCATAGCGGATACCTCCCACACTGTCTATTTTAGCAAACTACGCATCTGAGGCTATTCCCTAAACTCCCTAATCGGGATAGCCTTCTTGGTCTGTATTTTAAAAAAGCATACATAAAAAACTTGACAAAAATGGACTAAAGTTTTAAACTATAAAGATAAGGAGGTGTAACTATGGCGGAGAAAGTTATAGGCATTGACTTGGGAACTACCAACTCGGTTGTGGCTGTTATGATAGGCGATGAGCCTGTGGTTATACAAAATCAGGAGGGTTCAAGGCTTACCCCCTCCGTGGTATCTTGGACAAAGGAAAAAGAAATATTGGTGGGTGAGCCTGCCAAAAGGCGTGCCATTTTGGACCCCGAGAATACCGTTTATGAATCAAAGAGGTTCATAGGAAGGAAGTATGAAGAGGTTATAGACGAAGCAAAGAGGGTTTCCTACAGAGTTGTTCCGGACGAAAAGGGAGACGCAAGCTTTGAGATCCCCAACCTTGGAAGAAAGGTCCGCCCAGAGGAGGTGGGTGCTTTGGTTCTCAAAAAGCTAAAGGAAGCTGCAGAAGCCTACTTGGGAGAGAAGATCACCAAGGCGGTTATAACAGTGCCCGCTTACTTTAACGAAAGGCAAAGACAGGCTACCAAGGATGCGGGTAAGATTGCAGGGCTTGAGGTCCTCAGAATACTCAACGAACCCACTGCCGCAGCTCTTGCCTACGGGCTTGACAAGAAGAGCGATGTAAGAATACTGGTCTATGACTTTGGTGGTGGTACCTTTGATGTGTCCATCCTTGAGGGTGGAGATGGTGTCATAGAGGTAAAGGCAACTGCGGGAGATACCCATTTGGGTGGTGCCAACATAGACGAGAGGATAATGGAATGGCTTATAGAGGAGTTCAAGAAAGAAACTGGCATAGACCTAAGAAAGGACAAAACCGCACTGCAAAGGCTAAAAGATGCCTCCGAGCAAGCCAAAAAGGAACTCTCCTTTAAGCTTGAGACAGAGATCAACCTACCCTTTATTACAATAGACCCATCCACCAATCAACCCTTGCACCTACAGAAAAAGCTGACCAGGGCAAGGCTTGAGGAGATGATCAAGGACCTGGTGGATAGGACTATGGAGATCGTGGAGAAGGCTTTGAAGGATGCCAAGCTCAGACCCGAAGACATAGATGATGTAGTACTTGTGGGTGGTTCTACTCGTATTCCCCTGGTCCAGCAAAGAATAAGAGAATTCTTTGGAAAGGAACCTCACAAGGGCGTGCACCCTGACGAGGTAGTTGCGGTAGGTGCTGCCATACAGGCGGGCATACTCTCCGGTCAGGTAAAGGAAATACTTCTCGTGGACGTAACACCATTGTCCTTGGGAGTGGAAACCTACGGTGGAGTTATGACCGTTCTGATACCAAGAAACACACCCATTCCATACAAAAAGTGCGAGATATTCACTACCGTTGAAGACTATCAGACACAGGTGGAAATCCACGTCCTACAAGGCGAAAGGCCCTTGGCAAAGGACAACAAATCTTTGGGTAGGTTCTACCTGACGGGCATACCACCTGCACCAAGGGGAGTACCAAAGATAGAGGTTTGCTTTGACATAGACGTGGATGGCATACTGCATGTGACCGCCAGAGACCTTGCAACTGGTAAGGAGCAGTCCATAAGGATTCAACCCTCCTCTGGACTCACCCAAGAGGACATAGAAAGAATCATCAGAGAAGCCCAAATGCACGAAGAGGAAGACAGGAAAAAGAAAGAACTCATTGAAGCTAAGAACCAACTGGACATGCACCTTTACAACTTAGAGAAAGTCCTCAGAGAAAACAGGGACAAACTGCCTTCAGACCTTGTTTCAGAAGCGGAAAGGATTATCCAAGAGGGCAAAAAGGTCTTTGCAGAATCTCAGGACATCAATGAGGTAAGAAGAACCACAGAGAGAGTGCTCGAAGTTGCTGGAAAGGTGGGTGGATACCTATATCAGTCTGCGGGAAAGAAGGAAGGCGGTGATGGTGGTGATGTGATAGAGGGCAAAACCTTGTAAAGGGGCTTATATTCATCCATTATGCTGTATAAGGACTTAGACCAGCAAACGAAGGAGGACCTGAGAAATTACTTTGAAGAGAGAGACTATGCGGTTATAGCGGTTCCCAAGGAGGAACCCGTAAGGGTCTATGTTATAAAAGCGGACAGGGTAGTAGAAACCGCTAGAAGGGTCCATCAGTTGGACCCCGGCTCCACCATTTTACTTGGTGAATGGCTCCTGTCCGCTTTAATCCTCTCCTCCCTCCTAAAACATGGAAGTCCTCAGAAGGTGCTTTTGAAGCTAAGCACTCCAGAGTATTCCCTGGTGGCAGAGGCAGACGGTATGGGTAGGGTAAGGGGCTTTATTGGCAAAGGAGATCCGGAGGGAGAGGAAACCATAACTGTAGTTAAAGAACTCCGTATGGGTACTCCATACACCAGCATAATCCCAGTGGTTAGCAAGAGCATAAGGGAAAACCTTCTGTATTACTTTGAACAGTCTGAACAGATAAAAACCGCCTTAGACTTAGGCGTTGTTTTAAAAGAGGGTGGGAGTGTTAAGCACGCGGGCGCTTACATGATCCAAACTATGGGTGGCACGAGTCCAAAAGTTGAAGAATTGCTTCTCAAAAGGGTCAGGGAACTGCCTCCCTATTCTCAAATCCTTCCCTTGGGGAAGAGACCAGAGGAGTTTCTGGAAGAGCTCATCGGGGATATGAAGCCCAGGATTGTGGGTCTGAAGGAGATTGAGTATTATTGCCCCTGCAACGAAGACATTGCCAAGGCGAGCCTCAGCCTTCTGAGCATGGAGGAAATAGAAGAAATACTCGCGGAGGGTCCAGCAGAAGTGGTCTGCAACTTCTGTGGAAGAGTATATCGCTTTGATAGAGAATCTTTGTCTATGTAGGTAGCTTGGTGGATTTTTGCAAACTTGAAATTTTTCTGATATGATATAATTAATAGTCTCACTTATTCAGGAGAGAAGCCATGATACAGAGGCAGACTTATTGTAATGTTGCGGATAATTCAGGTGCTAAAAAGGTTCAAGTGATAGGCATACCCTATGCCCCAAGGAAGTATGCGGTTCCTGGGGATGTGGTCACAGTGACCGTTAAAGAAGCAGCCCCCAACAGCCCCGCCAAGAAGGGCAATATATATAGGGCAGTGGTAGTCAGGACCAAGAAGGAAATCAGAAGACCGGACGGTAGCTACATAAAGTTTGACGACAACGCGGTGGTCCTACTCAACCAGTACGGAGAGCCCTTGGGCACCAGAATACTGGGACCCATAGCAAGGGAAGTCAGAAACAGAGGGTTTACTAAAATCGCGTCCCTTGCACCGGAGGTGGTCTAATGGCGGCAAAGATCAAAAAGGGTGATACAGTGGTTGTAATGAGAGGAAAGGAGAAAGGAAAAACTGGTGAGGTTATAAAAGTGCTCAGGAAAGAAAACAGGGTGGTTGTCAAGAATGTTAACTTTGTTAAAAAGCACGTGAAGGCAATTCCCGGTGTGAGAGAAGGTGGTATATACGAGTTTGAGGCACCCATACATATAAGCAATGTGATGTTGGTGTGTCCCAAATGTGGAAAGCCTACAAGGGTGGGCTTTAGAGTGGTGCAAGAAGGAGATACACTGAGAAAATACAGGTTCTGCAAAAAATGTGGTGAAAACATAGACTTAGTCCGAGAGAGGGTTAAAAAATGAGTGTGGGAGCTAAATATGTACCAAGACTTTATCAGAAATACAAGGACGAGGTAGTCCCCAAGCTGATAGCACGATTCGGGTACAAAAACCCTATGGAAGTGCCCAAGCTGGTAAAGATAGTGGTCAATATGGGTGTGGGTGAAGCTGTCAAGGACATAAAGTACTTAGAAAGAGCTATGGAAGACCTGAAGGCTATAACGGGGCAACATCCCGCGGTAACGAGGGCTAAAAAGTCTGAGGCAGGCTTTAAGCTCAGAAAGGGCATGCCCATAGGTCTAAAGGTTACCCTTCGCAAGGAAAGGATGTGGGACTTCCTGGACAAGCTCATATCCGTTGCCCTGCCAAGGGTCAAGGACTTTAAGGGTCTTAACCCAAGGTCCTTTGACGGCAGAGGAAACTACGCCTTTGGTATTGCAGAGCAGATCGTCTTCCCAGAGATAGACTACGAAAAGGTGGACGCCATAAGGGGTATGGATATAATCATTCACACTACAGCAGAGACTGACGAAGAAGCCCTTTGGCTGTTAGCCCTATTGGGCTTACCAATAAGGAGCTTTTAGGAGGCAAATATGGCTAGAAAGGCAAAGATTGCAAAGGATGTTAAGCACTTTCCAAAGTATGAGGTTAGGCGGAAGAATAGGTGCCCCCTTTGTGGAAGGCCTAGGGGCTTTATAAGGTACTTTGGCATGTGCAGGCTCTGCTTTAGAGAGCATGCCCTTAGGGGAGAGCTCCCCGGTGTGAGAAAAGCCAGTTGGTAAGGAGGTTGAAAAATGGACCCAGTAGCGGATATGTTCTCAGCTATAAGAAACGCCATAATGAGAAGGAAGGATTATGTGGATGTTCCCTCCTCCAAACTAAAAGAGGCTATCCTAAACGTTTTGCAAAGAGAAGGATACATTCTCAAGTGGGAAAGGCTTGACTCGGAGGAGCACAGAAAGGGCACCCAATATAAGCTCAGGATTTATCTAAAGTACGCGGACCCCAAAAAGACCAAGAGCGTAATAAGGGGACTGGTTAAGGTTTCCAAGCCCGGCAGGAGGATCTATGTGCCAAAGCACCTGGTGCCCCATGTCCGGAAAGGTCTTGGAATCGCCATACTCTCCACCGATGCGGGCGTAATAACAGATCATGAGGCAAGAAAGCTCGGCAAAGGTGGAGAGGTAATAGCCTATGTATGGTGAGGTGAGCCATGTCAAGAATAGGTAAAAAGCCCATAGAAATACCCAGCAATGTAAAGGTAAATTACACTAACGGTGTTTTAAACGTAGAAGGACCAAAGGGTAAACTCTCTTTGACCATCCACCCGGACATAAAGCTGAGCATAGAAAACAATCATATAAAGTTGGAAAGACCTTCCGATGCACCCTTTCACAGGGCAATTCATGGCACCATGGCCGCACTCATAAGGAACATGATTAAAGGTGTAACGGAAGGCTATACGGTGGTCCTTGAAGTAGTGGGTTTAGGATACAGGGCAGCGGTAAAAGGGAACAACTTAGAGTTGAACTTGGGCTACTCTCACCCGATTATCTATCCCATACCAAGCGATGTAAAGATAGAAGTCAAGGAGAACAAAATTTACGTCAGTGGTGTTGACAAGCAGAGAGTGGGCCAAGTGGCAGCGGAGATAAGAGCCTTCAGGAAGCCAGATGCCTACAAGGGTAAAGGTATAAGGTATGAAGGAGAACAACTACGACTCAAGGCGGGTAAAACTGCAGGAAAGGGTAAAGGTGGGAAGGGTAAATAAGTAAGGAGGTAAAGGAAAATGGCAAAGCTAAGCAGACATGAAAGAAGGGAAAGAAGGCACAAGAGAATAAGAAAGAAGATCTTTGGTACTCCAGAAAGGCCCAGGCTCTGCGTGTATAGAAGTCTAACCGCCTTTTATGCGCAAATCATAGACGACACCACCGGAAGGACGTTGGTCTCTGCTTCCTCCATAGACCGGGACTATGTTCAGCTTACGGGCAAGAGAGGTGGAAAGTCCATACAGGATGTGCAAAAGGTTGCGGAACTTCTGGTTAAAAAGGCTTTGGAAAAGGGTATAAAGAAGGTGGTCTTTGACAGGGGTGGATTCTTATATCATGGTAAAATTAAAGCCTTTGCAGATAAATGCAGAGAGCTTGGTTTAGAGTTCTGAAAAAAGGAGGCTAAGATGGGTGGTGTATCCATTGAAAGGCTGATTGACGAAAGAAGAAAGGAGCAGAACGTTCTTGAAATCCAAGATCAGCTGCAATTGGAAGAGCGTCTCATATACGCCAAGAGGACTACTAGGGTTACAAAGGGTGGAAAGAGGTTTTCTTTTAGTGCTTTGGTAATAGTAGGAGATAGGAGAGGCCATGTGGGCTTTGGTCTTGGAAAGGCAAGGGAAGTGCCTATAGCCATAGCAAAGGCAATAGAGGATGGCAAAAAGCACATAATAAGGGTACCTATAGTAGAGGGAACGGTTCCCCACGATGTGATAGGGCATTATGGTCCTACGATGATAAAGGTTTTGCCAGCCAGAAGGGGAACGGGTATAGTGGCGGGTGGTGCTGCAAAACCCATCTTTGAACTGGCAGGATATACGGATGTGCTAACAAAGATCTTGGGCTCTACCAACCCCAACAACGTGGTAAGGGCAGTCTTTGATGCCCTCTTAAAGCTGACCACCCTTGAGGAGGAGGCAAAGCTCAGAGGTATAAGCGAAGAGGAACTGAGAAAAAGATACAAACTTTATGCGAGGGTTTAAAGATGGGAAAGTTAAGGGTGCGTTTGGTTAGAGGTTTAGCAGGAAAGCCAGAAAAGCACATAAAGGCAGTTAAAAGCTTGGGTCTAAGAAAAGTAGGAGATGAAAGGGTGCTTGAGGACAACCCTATGGTCAGGGGCAACATAAGAGTAGCCCATTACCTTGTAGAAGTGGAGGAGGTAAAAGATGAAACTGCATGAGCTTGCACCAAACCCGGGTGCCACAAAGAAAAGGAAAAGGGTAGGTAGAGGTCCAGGTTCCGGTCATGGAAAGACTGCGGGCAGGGGACACAAAGGACAAAAGAGCAGGTCCGGAGACAGAAAGCTTCCTTCCTGGTTCGAGGGTGGTCAAACACCTCTCCACAAGAGGATCCCAAAGAGGGGCTTTAGAAGTCCCAGCAGGATTGAGTACTCGGTGGTGAATGTAAAGACCTTAGAAAGATACTTCTCCGAGGGTGAGGAAGTCACACCGGAAAAGCTCTTAGAGAAGGGACTTGTGAAAAAGGGAATGCCAGTGAAGATACTGGGTGATGGAGAGCTAACCAAGAGGCTTGTGGTAAAAGCCCACGCCTTTTCTCAAAGTGCTAAGGAAAAGATTGAAAAAGCAGGCGGTACCTGCGAGGTGATCGCTTGATAGAGTATATAAAGCAAGTCTTTGCCATAGAGGATCTAAGGAAGAGATTTATATACACCCTTTTGATGCTTGCCATTTACCGGCTGGGTAGTCATATACCCCTGCCCGGTGTGGATGCTTCTGCCTTACAGGACTTTTTTAAAAGTTTTGAGGGAACGATCTTTTATCTGTATGACATCTTCTCAGGGGGAAATCTCTCCCGTATGACTCTATTTGCCCTGGGTGTTATACCCTATATTTCTGCTTCCATAATGATGCAACTTTTGACAGTGGCAATACCGGAGCTTCAGAGGCTGGCAAAGGAAGAGGGAGACTACGGAAGGTATAAGATCAACCAGTACACTAGATATTTGACCTTGTTTGTAGCCTTTGTGCAGTCTATGGGTATTGCCCTATGGCTCAGGAGTCAGGTGTCTCCAAAGGGTATTCCCCTTGTGCCAGAGGGTGGTGTTTTATTCATAATAACCACAGTGGTTGCCCTTGTATCCTCCACCACGTTTTTAATGTGGGTAGGAGATCGGATAACGGAGAAGGGCATAGGCAACGGCATGTCCCTGCTCATCTTTGCGGGCATAGTGGCTGGCTTTCCCAACGCCATCATAAGGGTCTATGAAATGTTAAGGAACGGAGACCTTACACCCTTTGCGGTGGTGGGCGCCATCATTTTTGTATTGCTGGTGACCTTTGGTATAGTCTTTATGCAAGAGGCAGAAAGGAGAATTCCTGTACAGCATCCAAGAAGACAAATAGGCAGGCAAGAGATTGTGGGTGGTTCCACTTACTTACCCATAAAGATCAACCCCGCGGGCGTTATACCCATCATCTTTGCCCAGTCTTTGCTCATAATCCCATCCACCGTGCTTGGTTTTATTCAACATCCCATTGCCAAAGCACTGCACGATGCCTTCAATCCAACCACGTTCCTTTACAACTTTCTGTATGTCATGTTTATAATCTTTTTCACGTACTTCTATACTGCGGTTTTGATAAACCCGGCGGAGGTGGCTGAAAACTTAAGAAAGGCGGGTGCCTTTATCCCGGGGGTAAGACCGGGGCAAGACACTCAAAAGCTTTTGGAGGGGATAATAAACAGGCTTGCCTTTGTGGGTGCCATATTCTTAAGCGTAGTGGCTGTTATCCCTGTCTCTGTTAGCCTCTGGTTGAAAGTGCCCTTCTATTATGGAGGAACCACTGCCCTGATCGTGGTGGGTGTAGCCCTTGATACCATAAACAAAATAGAGGCGAGCTTACTTCAGAGGAAATACACCCAATTCAGGAGGAAGGTAAAGTGATCTTAGTCTTTTTGGGACCACCCGGTGCAGGTAAGGGCACGCAGGCTAAGCTTTTGTCCCAAAGGATGGGCTTTTTACACCTATCCACCGGAGACCTCCTGAGGGAAGCGGTAAAGAACCAAACACCTCTAGGAAAAAAGGCTAAGGAATACATGGATAGGGGTGAGTTGGTGCCCGATGAACTCATAGTTCAGCTCATAGAGGAAACCATGCCCAAAGATGGCAACGTGATCTTGGACGGATTTCCGAGAACTGTCAATCAAGCCCTAGCTTTGGAAGAGATGTTAAGAGTTAAAGGCGAAAAGATTTCAAAGGTTCTATTTTTTGATGTTACCGATGAGGTAATAATAGACAGGCTATCAGGGAGGAGGGTGTGTTCAAAGTGCGGTGCGGTCTACCATGTGAAATATAACCCACCTAAGGTTGAGGGGGTATGCGACCTATGCGGTGGTACCCTAGTGCAAAGGGATGATGACAAAGAAGAAGTTGTAAGAAAACGCCTTGAGGTTTATAGGAAGCAAACCGAGCCCCTTATTGAATTTTATCAGGAGAGAGGTATAATATATAAGTTAGATGCAGGAAAAGGGGTTGAAGAGCTCTTTGAGGAGGTTAAGGGTCTCGTAAGGGATGGCTGAAAAGACACAGGTGGAACTTTACTCTTTAAAGGAACTGGATAAGATCAAAAGGGCTTGCGATGTGGTGGTGGAAGTTTTGGAGACAGTGGCAGAGTATGTAAAGCCGGGAGTATCTACAGCGGAGCTTGACCTTATTGCGCGAGAAGAGGTAAAAAAAAGAAGGGCAAGACCAGCCTTTCTCAACTACAGACCTCCCTTCAGTAAGGTTTCTTATCCAGCCGCTTTGTGCGTTTCTGTAAATTCTGCGGTGGTGCATGGCCTGCCAAAGAAGGATCAGATCATAAAAGAGGGAGATATAGTTAGCTTGGATTTTGGTGCCATCCTTGATGGATATGCGGGCGATTCTGCCATTACAGTGCCCGTGGGAAAGATAGACCCCGATAAGGAGAGACTGCTAAGGGCCACCAAGGAAGCCCTTGAGGAGGCGGTAAAGGCTTGCGTACCCGGAAACTTTCTGTCGGATATCACTAAAGCCATAAAGAGAGTTGCGGACAAGTACGGTGTTTATCCTGTAAAGAACCTGGGAGGGCACGGCATAGGAAGGAAGGTGCACGAGCCTCCCTTTGTGCCAAACCACATGGAGGATTTTAAACACGAAAGGGATATGAAACTGCGTGCGGGCATGGTGCTCGCCATAGAACCCATGCTTGCCCTTGGTACCTCCGAGATCACCCACAACGGAGATCAATGGACTGTTTTGACTGCAGACGGAAGCCCAGCTGCTCACTATGAATATGTGGTAGCAATAACCAAGGAGGGCCCAATGGTTTTAACCCAATTTACCAAGGGGGTTTTTTGATGGCTAAGAAGAAAGACCAAGAGAAATACAAAGAAAAGGGAATTGTCCTTGAGGGAACGGTAGAGGAGGCGTTGCCCAACGCTATGTTTAGGGTAAAGTTAGACACAGGGCATACAGTGTTGGCCCATGTGTCTGGAAAGATGAGGGTACACTTTATAAGGATCCTGCCCGGGGACCGAGTAAAGGTGGAGCTTTCACCTTATGACCTAACCAGAGGAAGGATCATATACAGAGAATAATGTGTTATAATATCCTTCCTTTAGGAGGTTTGCGATGAAGGTAAGACCCTCTGTAAAACCTATATGTGCCAAATGCAAGATCATAAGAAGAAAAGGCAGGGTTATGGTTATATGCGAGAACCCAAAGCACAAACAAAGACAGGGTAACTAAGGAGGAAGGCTATGGCAAGGATAGCGGGCGTAGACTTACCAGACCATAAGAAGTTGGAAGTAGCCCTCACTTACCTTTATGGCATAGGATGGTCCAGGGCTAGGGAGATATGCGAAAAGACGGGTATACCCTGTACGAAGCGTTTGGGTGAGCTAACGCCCGATGAGCTTAACACCATAAGAAAGTTCATAGAACAAAATTACAAGGTGGAAGGAGACCTAAGAAGGGAGGTACAGTTGAACATAAAAAAATTAATAGACATAGGCTGTTATAGAGGTATAAGACACGCAAGAGGTCTTCCTGTTAGAGGGCAACAAACAAGGACCAACGCAAGGACAAGAAAGGGTAAAAGAAAAACAGTTGCTGGCACTAGGAAGAGAGTAGCTAAATAAGGAGGGAAGCAATGGCAAAGAAAAAGCAAGGTGCAAAGAAAGAAAAGAGAATTGTAACGCAGGGTATAGTTCATATTCTTAGCACCTTTAACAACACCATAGTAACCATAACGGATATGCAAGGTAATACTTTGGTCTGGGAAAGCGGTGGTACGGTTGGTTTTAAGGGTACCAGAAAGAGCACTCCTTACGCTGCACAGCTTGCGGCCCAGAAGGCGGTGAAGAGGGCTATGCAAGAGTATGGATTGCAGGAGGCGGAAGTGTGGATCAAAGGGGCGGGTGCAGGAAGAGAGTCAGCCTTAAAGGCAGTTTATGCAGCAGGATTGAAGATCACCAAGATAAGGGATGTAACCCCTCTGCCCCACAACGGATGCAGACCACCCGCAAAAAGGAGGGTATGAAGCATGGGTAGGTACATAGGTCCTTGGGTAAGGATAGACAGAAGGTTTGGTGTGGTAGTATCGGGTAAGAAAAGTGCACCCAAAATTTTGAGCAGGAGAAACTATCCACCCGGACAGCATGGTAGGATCAAGGGAAGGAAAAGGAAGCTCACCGAATACGGTCTCCGGCTTATGGAAAAGCAGAAGCTAAAGTTCCTCTATGGTGGCATAAGGGAAAAGCAGTTTAAAAAGTATTTTGAGATGGCGTCCAAGTCAAAGGGCAACACAGGCCAAGTTCTTCTCCAGCTTTTGGAAAGAAGGCTGGACAACGTGGTTTATAGGCTTGGATTTGCGTGCACAAGAAGGCAGGCAAGGCAGTTTGTGGCACACGGCCACATTCTAGTAAACGGCAAGAAGGTCAATATCCCCTCTTACCTGGTTTCTGTGGGGGATGTGATAGAGGTCAAGCCTTCCTCTCGTGATATTCCTCAAATAAGGGAGAACTTGGAGAACAAAGACCCAAGAAGTGTGCCCGCGTGGTTGGAACTTGACAAGGAGAACTTTAGAGGAAAGGTTATAGACCTGCCCAAGGATATTCAGCTGGAGATCCCAATCAATTTGCAATACGTGATAGAGTTTTACTCAAGGGTTTAAGGAGGAAAGGGTATGCTAAGGCAGCTTATTTATCCTAACAAAATATTCTGGGAAGAAATAAGCCCCACCTACGGTCGCCTTGTGATAGAGCCCTTGGAAAGGGGCTTTGGCATAACCGTAGGGAATTCCCTAAGAAGGGTACTACTTTCCTCCATAGAGGGCTGTGCAATAACGGGAGTGAAGATTTACGGTGTCTATCACGAATTTTCCGCCCTTGACGGAGTGCAGGAAGACGTCTTAGAAATTCTGGCAAATCTCAAGGAGATCAAGTTTAGAATGACAAACTCTGATGTGGAGGTGCTATATCTTAAGAAGAAGGGAGAGGGACCTGTCTATGCTAAGGACTTTTCTCTACCTCCAAACGTGGAGTTGATCACGCCGGAGGTTAAGATAGCAACCATTACAGACCCGAATGTGGAACTAAACATGGAAGTGAGAGTTGAAAGGGGTGTAGGATATGTGCCTACGGAAGAGATGGAGTCCTTTGGGGAAGTGGGTTGGATACTGGTGGATGGGGACTTTAACCCGGTAAAGCACGTTGCCTACAGAGTAGAAAAAACCAGGGTAGAAAAGAGAAGCGATTACGACAGGCTCATAATGGAGATATACACGGATGGAAGCAAAAGCCCGGAAGAGGCGGTTAAAGAGGCGGTGGCAATACTTATCAGAAATTTCTCCTTGCTGGAGAATATCTCTTACGAGATCCCTCGGGTGATAGAGGAGCCCATTCCCACAGACGAGTTCATAGAAAAGCTCGCCCTACCCATCGAGGAGCTTGACATTTCTCAAAGGGCCCTTAACTCCATAAAGAGGATGGGCATAACCACCATAGGAGATTTGGTAAAGCTAACGGAGGAAGAGCTAAAGAGTACCAAAAACGTAGGAAGAAAGGCTATAAACGAGATAAAGGAAGCCCTAAAGCAGATGGGTTTACACTTAGGCATGGACATAACGGGTAGGAGGTAAAAAAATGAGGCACAGGGTTAAAAAGAAACACTTTGATAGAACAAAAGAGCAGAGACTTGCCCTTTACAGGTCTTTAGCCAGAGCCCTTATCCTGGAAGAGCGAATAGAGACATCCCTGCAGAGGGCAAAGGCGGTTCGCCCCTTTGTGGAAAAGCTCATCACCCTTGCCAAGAAGGGAGACCTATCAGCCAGGAGGAGAGCCCTCCAGCTACTGCCCGATAAAAAGGTGATAAAGAAACTCTTTGAGGAGATCGGTCCCCGCTTTGAGGGAAGGAACGGTGGATACACACGTATTATCAAACTTCCCTTTAGAAGGATCGGAGACTCCTGCGAGCTTGCCATCTTAGAACTGGTTGAATGATAAAGGGGCTCCTTTCCCTTCTTATAAACCTTTTGATCATTTTAGTCTTAGTTCATGCGATAGGTTCATGGTTCCCTCAGGTTAGGGAGAGTGGTTTTTACAGGAAGTTGGACGCGCTGATTGAACCCCTTTTGAGACCCATAAGAAGCGTTCTTCCCACCTATGGGAACGTTGACTTCTCTCCCCTTGTTCTTTTGCTTATTCTTTACCTTATAAAGCATCTTCTTAGGCTTTGAGGCTTGACCAGTATCTTGTGGAAAAAGGGCTTGCCCCTACTCGGGAAAAGGCACAGGCCCTGATCATGTCCGGCTTGGTCCTTGTGGACGGCAAGGTGGTAGACAAGCCCGGACAACGGGTCAAAGAAAATGCAAAGGTAGAAATAAAGGAACCCTTTAGGTATGTTTCAAGGGGAGGGTACAAGCTTGAACACGCCCTCGAAAGGCTTGGACTTTCGGTGGAAGGTTTTACCGTTTTAGACGTGGGTTCATCTACGGGAGGCTTTACAGACTGTCTTTTACAAAGGGGTGCCAAGAAAGTCTATGCAGTGGACGTTGGAAAGGGTCAGATGGATCAAAAGCTGAGGCAGGACCCGAGGGTTGTCCTCTATGAAGAGACGGACGCAAGGGAGCTTACAGAGAAGCATATCCCCGAAAAGGTAGATCTAATAACCATGGACGTATCCTTTATATCCTCCAAAAAGCTTTTGCCTGTGGTGGTAAAATTTTTAAAAGAGGAGGGTTTTCTGTTGGTTTTAGTTAAGCCTCAGTTTGAACTTCCCCCAAAGTTCGTCAAAAAGGGTGTGGTGAAGGATGACGAAAAAAAAGCAGAGGCAGTGTTGGACGTGGCAAACTTTCTAAAAGGGCTTGGTTTTTCTGTGTTAAGGGTTATTAAGGCAAGGCCAAGGGGAGCAAAGGGAAACGAAGAGTTCTTTCTGTTTGCAAAAAGAGGGGAAAGAGGCATAGAAGACCTTGAGGGTGAGGTTTGGAATGCTGTCAAAGAGCCTGTTTGATGGTAAAAAGCTTTATGGAAATCTGGGCGATTATCCCTTTACCGCAGAGAGCCTGTTTAGGATCGGCTTAGCTATCTGTACCTACTTAGTCATAAAAGGGGAAGAAAAGCCCACCTTGGGAATAAACGTGCTGGACTTTGCCACCATGTCCTTGGCGGTGGGCTTTATGGCGGGTGGTGGTGATGTGGTAGTGGGAGAGGGTAGTGTAAGTGTGATCCATCGAGAGGAGGAAAATGCCCTCATTTTTGAAGGTTTGGAGGAAATAGACCTAAAAAAGATAGAATCTATCCTCTTTAGTAGGTACCATATTCCGAGAAAAAGAGGAAAGGAGGTAGGCAGGCTTTGGATACAAGAGAACAAGCTTTGAGACTTAGCCAAGAGATAGCAAAGAAGCTCTTAGAATGCGGGACAGAACTGGATGAGTATTACAGGAAAATAAGGGAGCTCAGGCTTTTGGAAGATTCTTTATCATTTCAGACTGCTCTTTTGAACGTGGAGCATGGCTTTTTTATGGTGGTGCATTCCATGAACATTCTCAGGGAACAGCTTAGCCTTTTAATTGTAGCATCCAAAAAAGGGGAGGTGGTGTAATGAAGTTTTTGCTCTTTGACAAAGAGAAAAGGTTTTATCCTATTTTTGGTGATATTTTAGACATAACGGGACACAAGCTTCTGGTTGCATTGGACGAGAAAAAGGCTAAGGACCTATTGAAAGCGGTTTCACCGGACTTTTTAATACTCCGATGGAAGGATAGAGATTTTTTTAGGGAACTGCTTAAGGAAGGCTACTTTGTTGTTCCTATATTTTTGGTGGAAGATTATCAGCAGGCGGAAGAGCTCAGAAAATTTGGCTTTAGCGATTTCAACATACTGATCTTACCCTTCAACCCCTTGGAGTTTCTTAACAAGTCTACCAAGCTCTATCAGACCCTTGAAAGTCTTTATGACAGTGTTCCATCGGATTTGGGAATGATGAATCTTTTTATATATCTTTTGTCAAGGAATACATCCACTGGCGTCTTCCTTAATGCGGATGGTCTTAGTTGTGAGGTGTATTTAAAAGCGGGTGCAGTTAAAGGGTTTTCCTGTAGCCCTGAGCATTTTAAGGAAATAATTAAATCGGATAATGTTAGAGTTAAGCTCCTTCCATACACAGAGGAAGCAAAGTTGATCACATACTTTAAGAATAACGCAGAATTCTTCTCCATGCTACTTGAAGAGGTTCAACCGCAACCTCCTACCGCTTATCCAGAGGTGGTTCAAGAAACGGTTCTGCAGGAGGTTCATATGGAGGTTCAACCGTCCGCACCAAGTATGATATCAGTGGAAGAAGGTCTCTTTCTGATAAACTCTTTGGACCCTGAGGGTTTGCTACAAAGGAATATGTACTTAAGAGTTTACGAAAAGGGGGACAGCTATGTTTCCCTACTCTTCAACGTGCTACCGTACCACAGGTTTTTCGCTGCAAGGGATGAAATAGAAAAGGCTATTGGTAAGTTAGAAAATTTGAGAGCTTTAATTTTGATGGACCTACTTCCAGAGGACACACTAAGCATCCTAAACCTGCTTAATTTAGCCCCCAAGCTTTATGTTATCACCAGCCTTCCCATAGCACTGAGCTTGATAGGTCTGGGTGTTCCAGAAAGGCGGATAAAGCTTGTGGAAAGCTTTCCAGATGGTCTTCTTAACCTTGGGACAGGCAATGTTCTTCGGTTTATAAAAACTCCCTTTTTACCAGAGAAGGGAAGCTTTGTGGTCTTTGAAGAAAAAACAAAAACGCTTTTTTCCTCTAAGCTCTTTAGCTCTTATTGTCTTCCAGAAGAATACTCTGTTAATGAAACTGCTAAAATTGAGAGGGTTGTCCTCTATCACAGGCTTAACTTTTCTAGCATTGAAAACGCCATAAGCCTTGCTCAAATTAGGCTTCTAAATCCCTCTGTGATACGTCCAGCCTTTGGAAATCCAATATTGGAGGGTGTGGATGAGGTTATTGAAAGAATTTCTAAACAAAAGAATACCTTTAACTTGGCAAATCTAGAGGATGAAACCCTTATCCTTGGTCTTTTGAGTAGCATACTCTTTGAAATGGAAAAACGAGTACCCAAGGAAAAATACGAACTAATATTGGATGGACTCAGTGAGTATGTGGAAGTAGAGGGTGGAGCCATTTCTGATAGCGTTGTGGATGTTAAAAAACTTCCAGAACTTTTTATCTACACTCTGCATTCTGCGAAAGTTCCACCAACGGTGCTTTTGCTTACCTTAGAAAGGTTCTTAGAGGCGGAAATTCCCGTATTTACCATATGAGAGGTTTTCCGATCCTCTCAAACCTTGGATGTAATATTGCAAGTATTAACTGTTTTATCCCAGTAAAAATGCTAACATCGGTGGTCTGCAAGGGCGGAACATCTCCTGAGAAGTATATTACAAAGGCTTTTCCTACTATGTTTTCCCTTGGCACAAACCCCCAATATCTACTGTCCTCGCTGTTGTCTCTGTTGTCTCCCATCACAAAATAATGGTTGGGCGGCACCACAACAGGTCCAAAGTCTCTTTTTGAGAAGGGAAAATCTTCGTAGAACTGGACCTTGTGCTTTATGCCCTCGGGCAAAACCTCTTCGTAAATAACTTTTCTTACACCGTTTTCCTCGCCTCTTCCTACTTCAATTAAAGGTAAAGGTTTTCCGTTTATAAAAACTTGATTGTTTCTTACTTCAACTTCTTCCCCCGGCAGGGCAATTATCCTTTTTATGAAGTCTATGTTTGGGTCTATTGGATACTTAAAGACCACTATGTCGCCCCTTTGGGGTTCCGAAAACCTATACACCAGCTTATTCACCAGTATGAAATCTCCCACCAATAGTGTGGGTTTCATAGAACCCGAGGGAATGTTGTAGGCTTGGGCTACAAACGCCCTAATGAGAAGGACTATTATAACTATCACAATAAGTTCGGTGATCCATCTACCCTTCTTTTCCATAGGACTTTTATCTTAACACAAGTCTTCTTCTTAGCTGACCGCAGGCGCCAAATATATCCACCCCCTTGCTCAACCTTATGAAGGTAGATATACCCTCCTCCCAAAGGATTTTTTGAAATCTATAAACCCTCTCCATTGATGGTCTCTTGTAAGGCAAGGATGGGTCTGGGTTAAAGGGTATGAGGTTTACCTTGAATTTATTTCTCTTCTTTTTGAGAAGGTTTGCAAGCTGTCTTGCGTGCACTTCTTCATCATTGACTCCTTCCAAAAGCACGTACTCTATCATGATCCTTCTGTCGGAGGGGTAAGGAAACTGATAGAGGGTTTCCATCAGATCCTGAAGAGTGTTTGTCTTTGAAAGGGGCATAAGCTTTTCTCTAAGTTCCTGAGTGGGTGCATTAATGGAAACTGCTAAGTTTAACTCTCTCATTAGTGGGTCCTGAGCCATGAGCCTGAGCTGATGGACCAGCCCGCTGGTGGATATGCTAACCCTCCTTTTGGACAGGTCAAGCCCCCATGGGCTAACCATAATCTCCACAGCCCTCCTAACATTTTCGTAGTTAGCCAAAGGCTCACCCATACCCATGAAGACCACATTTCTTATCTTTTGTGGTGCATGCTTCTGCACTTGCAAAAATTGGTCTATTATCTCTTCGGTCCTTAAGTTTCTAACGAGCCCATCCTGGGTGGTGGCACAAAAGGTGCATCCCACAGCACAGCCCACTTGGGAAGATACGCACAGAGTAAGATGGTCCCGCTCGTATATTAACACCGTCTCCAAAAGATGCCCATCGGTGGTCTTAAACAAGAACTTTGTAGAATCTCCACCCTCCACCTTTTGCACCAATTCTAAGCTGTGGATAGAGTAATTATCACTCAAAAATCTTCTTTGCTCCTTTGATAGGTTTGTCATCTCTTCAAAGTTTGTTACGAATTTCTTATAAACCCAGTTTAGAATTTGGTCTGCCCGGTAAGGCTCCCACCCAAGGCTCTTAACTAACTCTCTCAGCTGTGCCAAGTTTAAGGAAGTTATGTAAGTTGTCTTAAAAAGATACTTCATTGGGATTGTGCCTCCGGACTCTGAAGGAGCTAACTTAGTCCTCACGCCATTCATTATAAAATAAAATTCTATGAGGGAAATTGCAAGCTTTCAGGAACCGGTAAGGCATAGGAAGCTATCCCTGTGTTTGCTGGACGTAAAAGAGATTGAAGTTCCACACTTTCAGAGGGACCTCTCAGAAACTTTAAAAGAGCGTTTAAAAACCGCCATAGAAAAGTTGGGCTTTTTGGTGCCCATAATTGTGGTGCAGAGGGAGGGTAAATTCTATGTGATAGATGGTCAGCATAGGTTTTTTGCCCTAAGAGAGCTTGGAGTGGATGAAATTTTAGCTATTGTGGTGGGCGAAGAACTTTATCATTACTTTTTGGAATTGAACACCGAAAAGCCACCAAACGTGAAAGAAAAGTCCAAGCAAGCCTACAGGCTTTACATGGAGCTATTTAAAGAAAACGACAGTCAGTTGGAGGAGGACCTTATAGACTACTTTGAAAAACCCGAATACATAACCCTTGGATTTACCATAGAAGAGCTTGAGCCCAAGTTCTCCGCCAGCTTCTACGAAAGCTTTGTTGCAAAGATAGATAAATTCCTACGGCTTCCCCTCAGCTCTGCGGTGGAAGAAAGAAGGAATAGAGCTAAAGCCCTCTTTGAGCTAAACAGATTGGTAAATGAGAAGTACGCAGAGTTTGGATGGGACAATGCCCTTATGAAGGGAGAGATCATAAGAAAAGCAGTGCAAAAGGCTTATGGTGTGCGTGTCAGGGTTATCCCCGATGACTTCTACACCGCCATAGAAAAGGTGAAATCCGCTTGTGAAAGTTTGAGCCCGGAGGATTTTGAAGGCGGTCTTTCGCTGGAGTAATTTAAAATAATTGCCCTATGGAACAATCAAGGCTCGCAAAGCTAAACAAACTCAGGGAAAGGGGGTTAGCATATCCATACAAATATGAAATCAGCCATAACCTTGGAGAGCTAAGAAGACAGTATGAAAAAGAACCACAGGGGGAAAGGATAAAGATAAAGGGAAAGGTCAAAAGGGTTTCTAAACACGAAGACAGCTTTTTGATTAGGCTTGAGGATCAAAAGGGTGGGGTGGAGATGTTGGTAAGGACTGCCCAAGGGCTAAAGCAGGGGGAGGATGTAGTTCTTGAGGGAATTCTTACAAGGTGGGAGGGCAAGCTAACCTTAGACCAAGCGGTCGTTTCGGAAGGAGATGCCCTTGATGTTTCAGAGGTAAAGGGAAAATACGACATGAACCCGGAGAATGTGGAGGTTTCTGTAGCGGGTAGGGTGATAACCCTTCGCCCTATGGGAAAAGCCCTGTTTGCACACCTTCAGGATGCTACCGGAAAGCTTCAGATATACTTAAGGCAGGACATTGTGGGGGAGGATTCTTTTAAAGATTTTGAGGAGCTCGTAGACCCAGGGGACATATTAGGAGTTAAAGGAAGGCTTTTCAGAACAAACACGGGAGAGCTTACCGTTGAGGTAAAGGAGTGGGTACTCTTGGCAAAGAGTTTGCATCCTCTACCGGAAAAGTGGCACGGGTTGAAGGATGTAGAGGTCAGATACAGGCAAAGATACTTGGACCTGATCGCCAACGAGCATGCCAGAAGGGTCTTTTTCCTAAGGAGCAGGCTAATAAGCGAAATAAGGAGGTTTTTAGACTCCAAGGGCTTTTTGGAGGTGGAAACTCCCATCCTCCAACCCATAGCGTCCGGTGCAAACGCCAAGCCCTTCATAACCTACCACAACTACCTTGAGCAAAACCTCTATTTGAGGATCGCCCCTGAGCTTTATCTGAAGAGGCTCATTGTGGGAGGCATAAACAGGGTTTATGAGCTTGGTAAGAACTTCCGCAACGAAGGCGTAGATACCACCCACAACCCGGAATTTACCATGCTTGAGTTTTACTGTGCCTACTGGGACTACAAGGACCTTATGGTCTTCACCGAGGAACTTTTCTCTTATCTCTTGAACCAACTTGTGGGTGGGCTAAAGATAACCTACCAGGGCAAGGAGCTTGACTTTACACCGCCTTTTAAAAGGTACCGCTACTTTGAGCTTTTAGAGGAAAAAACTGGCAAAGACAAGGATTTCTTTTTGAGGGACGTTGAAGGTCTTAGAAAGTTGGCAAAGGAGATAGGAGTGCCCAAGGCGGAAACGCTAACCCATGCCAAGCTAATAGACAAGGTCTTTGACTTGCTGGTGGAGGATGAACTCTGGGGACCCTGCTTTGTAATAGACTTTCCAAAACTGCTCTCACCCTTGGCAAAAACCCACCGAGAGGACCCAGATTTGGTGGAGAGGTTTGAGCTCTTTGTGGCGGGCAAGGAAATAGCCAACGCATACACAGAGCTAAACGACCCTATGGAGCAGAGGGAGAGGTTCTTGGAACAACTGAAGGAGAAGGAGATGGGAGATGAAGAAGCCATGGCTATGGATGAGGACTTTATAAGGGCTTTGGAGTATGGTATGCCTCCCACCGCTGGAGAGGGTATAGGTATAGATAGACTGGTAATGCTTTTAGCGGATGTGGATTCTATAAGGGAGGTAATACTCTTTCCTGCCCTCAGGCAAAAGACATGAAAGTGGGTGTTTTGGTATCTGGAAGGGGCTCCAACCTCCAAGCCCTCATAAACGCTTACAACGAGGGAAAGATAAAGGGAGAGATAGCCTTAGTTATTTCCGACAACCCTCAAGCTTACGCCATAGAAAGATGCAAAAGGCATGGGATTGAGTATGCGGTGGTGGAAAGAAGGGAATTTAAAAGCAAGCTGGAGTTTGAAAGGAGGATGGTGGAGCTTTTGAAGGAAAAGGGCGTGGAGTTGGTAGTCCTTGCGGGCTTTATGAGGGTGCTTAGTGGAGAGTTTTTAAAGGCTTTCCCCATGCGCGTTATAAACATCCATCCTTCTCTTATTCCAGCCTTTCAGGGATTGCACGCCCAAATGCAAGCTTTAGAATATGGAGCAAAGCTCACCGGTTGCACGGTGCATTTTGTTTCTGAGGAACTTGACAATGGACCCGTGATCGTTCAGGCGTGCGTGCCCGTGCTACCCCAAGATACCGAAGAGAGCCTATCCCAAAGGATCCTTGAGTTTGAGCATAAGATACTTCCTCAGGCGGTAAAGTGGATTTCTGAAGGTCGTGTGGAGGTGGAGGGTAGGAAGGTTGTGGTAAGGGGTGCCACCTACGGAACCCTTCCTGTCAATCCTCAGCTGGAGGACTTTTTATAATATTTTTGGGAGGTTAAAAGTATGTGGAAGAAGTTGGGAAATCCCGCGTTAGCCTTTGCAATAGCCGGTTGGTTTTTCCTTTTTAATCCGTCCCTGCGGTGGCAGGACTTGTAGGCTCCAAGCCTGCCTCTGAGGAGGTGTCAAAGATAAACAGAGAGGAAGACATAAAGACCATTCAGAGGGCTCTGGAGAGCAAGATAGTTCAAGAGAAATTAAAAGCCTATGGGCTCAGCAAAGAGGAAATAGAAAAAAAAGCTTTCGGAGATGGACGACCAGCAAATACACACCTTAGCCAGGGCATCGGAGAAGGTGCTGGCAGGTGGGGATGGGCTTGGGGTGGTGGCCAACAGTTGCCATTTTCTGTTCAAAAGTGTAAAATCTTAGCATAGCATGGGAAGTGGTAAAAACTGTAGCGAAGAAAAAGTCCATAAACTCTACATAACTCTGGAATGTATGCTGGAGTTTGAAAAGGAAGAAGAAAAAGAAAAAGTCTTAGCTTTAATGCGTAGGTTCTCTTCCGCAACAAGATATGCATACAAAAGACTGTTAGAGGGAGTGGCGGAAAAAGAAATAGAAAAAACAATTCAAGAAAAACATAAGCTAAACGCAAGGTATGTAAAGGACGCTGTCTTAATAGCAAAGCAGGTGCTAAAGTCGTGCATACAAAGAGGGCAAAATCCCAAAAAGCTTGTGTTTGGTTCAAGGGAACTGTTTGAAAAGCTAAAGAAGAAGCATCTAACGGGCAAACGTAGAGAAAAGCTACGCCAAAGGTGGGAAGAAAGGAGATATTACTACCTCTACTCAAGAGGAGAAAAGTCTAAAAACGGCAACCTAAACCTTAGGTTTGTATGGAAAGATAGCTTAAAACTGAGGATTAACTTGGGAGACGGTGAGTATGTATGGGCCAAGGTTGTAAGGATTGCAAAGAAAAGCAATGATAAATGGATTGACTTTACATGGAGGCTTTTGGAAGCGGAGAAATCAGGTGAGTGGTTTGCGTATAACGTGAGGTTGAAAGTAAGAAATGGCAAATTTTACGCACAAGTCAGTTGGGAAGAAAAGACTGTAGAACCTGTTATAACTAAAGCTTACGGAGTTATGGGCATAGACATCAACGCTTATCCCTTTCATTTAGCTTTAGCTTACGTATCAACGGACGGGAATTTAGAAAAGTTTGAACGCATAGATTTAAGGGAGATGGAGGGCAAAACCCAAAATCAGCGAGAACATATAGCATGGCATATAGCAAGGCAAGTGGTAGAGAGGGCTTTAGAGAGTGGAAAGGCCATTGTTGTGGAAGATTTACAAAAAGTCCCTAAAGGCAGAAGAGGAGACGGTTTGGCTAAATTGAGAAGAAAATTCCATAAATGGGCGTATAGATCAGTCTTGGAGAAAATTGAAGTCTATGCAAAGAGGATGGGAGTTCAATTGATAAAGGTCAATCCTGCCTACACATCAATCATTGGCAAGCTTAAATACTCTCCCATGTTAGGCATAGACAAGGATGTAGCTGGTGCTTATGTGATAGCGAGGCGTGGTCTTGGGTTTGAGGAAAGGCTTCCTAAGAATTACAGGGAACTACTCAAGGACAAGGAGTTTTTGGCGTATGCTATTGCCAAGGTAGATGAGCGGATTAATGAACTCAAGAGTGAGTTAAAGAAAGAGACCAACGAATACAAGAAGAACGCCCTCAAGGGAAGGATTAAGCGGTTAAGGAGGTATTTAAAGTTATTGCTTTCCTATACACGGGACAGCGGGAAGAGTGAGCCAGCTACCCAACAAACTGCCAACCGCAAGATGGAGCAGTTGAGGGGTCCCACTCATGCGGGACAAAAAAGCTGGCGAGTTCTTTCCGTAGCCCTTGCGGTTTTGCTTGCCACTACTTGCCTTGAGTGGTGTAGGGACCACTCTCCCTTGAAGCGTGTTTTGGTTTCAGGGGATTGGGCAGGGGTGGCTGGCAAGGGTAGTCCCTCCCTTCCAGGTCAGGGGACGACTGCAAGCAATTGCAGTTTTATACACTTTGGGTGACCTGGGCTTGGTGGTTTATCCCCCTTGAATTTTTTCTAAAACCCTTCTGTAGCCCTCCATTAGGTCTCCTAGGTCAAACCTAAAGCGGTCTTTGTCCAGTTTTTCCCCTGTTTTTGCATCCCAGAGCCGGCAAGTATCGGGGGATATTTCATCGATAACCGCCAAACTTCCATCGGGAAGTATGCCAAACTCCAGCTTAAAGTCCACCAGCAGTAGCCCATGCCCTTTGAAAAACTCCTTCAGCACCTGGTTGGTTTTCAGTGCCATTTCCTTCATACTTTGGACTTGCCAGTCTTCTGCCAGGTTCAAAAGCCTTATGTGTTCCACGCATACAAGTGGGTCGTGCAACTGGTCGTTTTTGTAGAAAAACTCCACCAAAGGTGGTTTAATTTCTAATCCCTCCTCAAGCCCGAGCCTTTTGCACAGGCTCCCCGCGGTGATGTTGCGAACAACCACCTCCAAGTCAAACCTCTTTGCCCTCCAAACTAACATCTCCCGCTCAGATAGCTTTTTTATGTAGTGGGTCTTTATCCCCGATTTTTCCAAAAGCTCAAAGAGAAGGCTGGAGATGGTGTTGTTTATAACGCCCTTACCTTCTATTTCAGCCTTTTTTGTGGCATCAAAGGCGGTGGCACTGTCTTTGAAAAAGACTATTACCTTGTCCTCTTCTTCCGTTTTGTATATAACCTTTACCTTTCCCTCGTAGAGCTTTTCCATAGAAACATTTTAACAGTATGTACGAACAAAGGTTTTACTGTAGTAAAGACTTATTATCCTCTCAAGGTTTTTGAAGATGGAAAAGTCCTCTTCTACCCTTTGCCTTAGGTATAGGCGGGTGCTCTTGGAAATAAGGTCTGTGCCCTTTACAATAGCTTGGGCTAAGGCTTGGGGCGTTCTCTCCTTGGAAAGGAATTCTTTGAGGATCTGGGTTTCAAGCTCTAAGTCAAAGGCGCACACTGGCGTTCCGCTGGCTTGGGCTTCCAAAAAGGCAAAGCCAAAGGTCTCAAAGGGTGATGCACTAACAAACAGGTCTGCACTGGCATAAAGAACAGAGAGTTCATGTTTTTCCAAGTAGGGTATGTAGGTTAGATTGTTAAATCTTTTTGCATACCACTTTACCAAAAAGCTAAGGGGTCCCTTGCCTACCACTACCAAGTGAAAGAGGGATGGGTCCAAAAGTTCAAAGGTTTGCAGGAGGGTTTTTATGCCCTTTTCTACGCTCAGCCTGCCCGCATACAGGAGTAAAAATTTTTTCTCTTCCACTCCCAAGAGCTTTTTTAAGTAAAAGTCCCGCTTGGAGGGATTAAAAAGCTCTGTGTCCACTCCCATTGGCGTGTAATACACATTCTCAAAGCCAAGTGCGTCAAATTCTCTTTTGTACTTCTCCGTGGGAACTAGCAGAAGGTCTGCCTTTTTTAGGCATCTTTCAAAGACGTGGTTCAAAAGCATCTTCTTAAAGGGACTTGGCATTGGCATAAGTTCTATTTCCCTCTTGGCGTCCGCGTGATAAAAGACAGATAGAAGGTAGTTTTTTCTTTTTAGGAAAGGTACCAACAGATAAGTTCCCCCTAGCTCCACCACATCCGGCTTTTCCTCCTCAATAATTCTGTTTATTTCCCTCACAGAAGAAAAGAACCTGTATCCACCGATGAGCCCAAAGGAGGATAGCTCGTAAAAACGAGTCCTTCCCACCGTGTAGGTTCTGGGCTTTTTACCGGGAATAACCACCACATGTTCCACATCCTGGTTTTTCATAAACTCTACCTTGTAGTTTATGTAGGTTTTTATGCCACCGCTGGTGGGATGATAATATGGGGTTATGTCCATAAGCTTCATACCTTTACTCCTACGCGTCCCAGAAGTTTGTTTATATAGTCTAAGTAAGTCTCCGTCAGGTCCATAGATTGGGCGTACCTTAGGGCTTCGGCGGACATGAATTCCCTCAGGCGTGGAGATTCCAGCAGTCTTCCCAGCTTTTCCACAAAATCCTCATAAGAGTGCGCTATAAATCCATTTACTCCCTCTTCCACATGTTCGTGGGACGCACCCTTGCTACTTACCACTACAGGGAGCCCGCTTGCCATAGCTTCCAAGATCACCTGTCCGTAGGTCTCCGTCTCAGAGGGGAACAGAAACACATCCGCACTGGCGTATGCCTTTGCTAGTTCTTCCCCAGTCAGATATCCCAAAAGATAAACATTCCTTGGCTTTTTCTTTTCTATTTCTTCCCTGTAGGGTCCATCCCCCACTATGATGAAGGTATCCTCCGGAAAGTTCTTAGCACAGTACAAGAAGGCATCCAAGTTCTTTTCCTTTGAAACCCTGCCCACATAGAGGACCACATTTCCCCTAACCTGCACTCCAAACTTCCTTTGGAAAAAGCCCTCTTCCCTTTTGGAGGGGTTGAACAGACTTGTATCTACGCCCCTCTTGAAGACCTTGATCTTTTCCTCCTTTACTCCCTTTTCCTTTAAGAGCTTTTTGTAGGCTTCGGAGGGTACAAAGACCCTTTCGCAGGCGTTGCAAAGAAGGGCAATGAGCTTGTATGAGATGTCCATAAGTTCCCGGCTTCCTGTGTAGGTGTATGCGTAGGCTGGTATATCCGTATGGAAGGTAAAAGTGGTGGGAAGACCCAAAGCCTTGGCAACGCCAAAAGCCATGATGCCCAGAGGTCCTGGCGTGGCTATATGCACCCTTGAATAGTTCCTCAAAAGGTCCAAAAGGGTTATAAGGGTCGGCACCCGAAGTTTAAACTCCTCGTAAAAGGGCGTAGAAAACTCAAAGGCTGGCTTCAAAAGGACAAGGTTACTCTCTCTAACATCTCCATCCCAGACAGCTATTACATCCAAGGGTAGGTCATGCTTCTCCGCCAGTTCCCTAACTATCCTTGAGCTTCTTGCCACACCGTTTATTTCAAAGTGTGTGTCCGTTATGTATGCAAGCCTTTCTTTTCTCTTTGGTATGATGCCAAAGCTTTTTGCAACCTCTTCTGCCTTTTTTTCTTCAGCTTTTTGCCCGTAGGCTAAAAAGACGGGTGCAGAGTGAAGAATCAAGGCAAGGATGGACTCACCAAGGGTAGAGGTGGATGGTTCTTTTAGGAGCCTCTCTAAGGCAAGCTTGGGGATCTTGTCTAAAGCTTCCTTTAGGAGCAGGTGCCTTTCTGCGTTGGTGCCCAAGAAGGTCCTCAAAAAGAGTTCCGTCATTGGGTTGTCGGAGTGCATAAAGATAAAGTCCGTAAAGGGCTTTAGGGTGGAGGGAATTTTTCCCTTGTTTAGGAGAAAGTCATAACCCACCCGAGCGACCACGTTCAAGAGCCTTTCGTAGCCCAGCTTTTCTGTATTTATCGCAGTCCTCCCTTCCCTCAAGGCTTGTAAAAACTCCTCCTTTGACTGGGCTTGGGCTTCTGTCCAAGTTCTCCCCACATCCATACCGCCGTGGTCGTCAGAGCCCGCAGTAAAGGATATGTAAGGTCTTGTTCTAAGGGATTTTATCTTATACTTTTCCTCAAGCTGATGAATTTTTTCCCAACCATCGTAGAGCCTTGCCAGTTTTTCCTCCAACTCCCTCAGGTTCTCTCCGCGGGTGCCGTTTATGACCTCCCAGCTGTCAAACAGAAGGACAAACTTCTCCACCAAGGACTTGGTGATCTTTGTATCCTGCACCGAATACAGGGGGTGTGCCAAGGAGTGGGCTATGTTCTTGGCTTTTAGATAGGCAACAAATTCGTAAACATTTCCCCTCAACTTCATGAGGTCTTCGTGAATCTTTTCGTCTATGCCGTAGGCTAAAACGTGCACCTTTGCCTTTTCCTCCGGAAACTCTACCGTGTACTCACAGCTTATGAAGACCTCCGGCAGGTGGGCGATCTCCAAAACACCGTCTATGGTGTTGTGGTCTGTGATGGTTATGTAGGTCATGCCCCTTTCCTTCAGCCTTTTGTATATTTCCATGGGCTCCGCAAAACTCTCGGGACATCCGATCAGCTTGGTAAACCATCCACCCGGCAGGTTAGACGCCTTGGAGTGAAGGTGCAGGTCTGCTTTTGCTAAAGAGTTCCTCATAGCTAATCACCTCCCTTTCTTTTTTTACTTCCCTTAGAATGGACCTCCAAAGAACTATCTTTCTTCTGTCTCTGAAATCCCTTGTGTGCAAGGAGAGCCTCAAAACCTCTGCCCTTCTGTAAAGCTTTAGAAAGGTGGGCACCGCCATCAGGCTAAGAAAGGAAAGCACTGGTCTATTGCTGAAGGTAATGGAGGGAGAGGGTATCTTTTCCTCGCTCTGCAGGTCCTTTATGAGATCCCTGTAGCCCACAGCCCTAAAGCCAAAGGCAGAGAGCACATCTTCCATCCATGGGTTTGAAATCCACGCAGGGGGCACAAAGAACTTTGCGGTAAGGGACAGAGACTCAAAGATGTCTAAGGCTTTTTCTATCTTTTGGTAGGTTTCTTCAATGCCCCCCTCCCCAAACTCCCCCTCCCCGTAAGTGTAAAGGATCTGGGAGAGCTTTACTTTAGCCTTATGACTGTATCCATGCAGAACTATCTCTTGCCCCAGTGCCTTCAAAAAGCCCACAAAATCCTGATGTTTATAAAGGGGATATTCCTCCATGTAGTTTGGGATGACCAAAAGGGAGAACTTATCTATTCTTAGCCTTTGCAGAAACTCCACCGCCTGATAAACTTCCTGTTTGTAGAAGGGCGACACATCGTGAATTTCTACTATGGCATACATGCTAAGGAATATGATAATGCTTTAGTGTTAAGAAATCATTAATTTTTGACAAAAAGGGTTAACAATTTCTTAACAAAAAGGTACACCATAAGGTGAAATAGAAAAAAGGAAAAAAAAGAAAAAAGGAGGAGGAGGCAGGAGCATTCCCCAGGACCCTTTATAGATAGACTTCCCTGCCGTCGTTCCTTTGAACTTGAATTACGGATGGTCTTGGGACAACTACACCATCGTTAAGGTAGGGCCACTTGGTATTGGCACCGCCTTCCCCAGGATGCTGTATGGTGCAGAAGAAGGTCTTGTAATCTTCGGAGAACTCAGGACCGCATATTTCACAACCGGGCGCTCCGGAGAGGAACATCTTTAACTCTTTGGTGTATATGTTCAGGGTATATACACCATCGTTCTTGGCAAGCCTGTCGCGGTGTGGGTTTCCATCCGTCGCTATCCATACATTTCCGAGCTTGTCAAAGGCAAAGTTGTCGGGTGCGGAAATGGCGGGTGTGGTTTCCTTGGCGGGCTGTCCGTAGATGTATAACTTTTTGTTTTCGTCGGTTGCCCTCGGGTCTCCGCAGAGCATGGCCATTACCCAGGTGAACTTGGTGGAGGTAGGGTCGTTGTTTTGTTCCTTGATCTCTATTATGTGCCCCATGTGGTTGAGTGGTCTTGGGTTTGCTGCGTCTGTGCCGGGCTGTCCGGACGCACCCCTTCTTTCGTTGTAGGTGAGGGCAACAAAGACACTCTTGGTTATTGGGTTCCATTCAAAGTCTTCGGGTCTGTCCATCTTGGTAGCACCGAGCAGGTCTGCCGCCCTTCTGGTGTTTATGAAGCATAGCACTGGGTCGCTTTGGAAGGGCTCGGGAAGGTTGGGATTGGGAATTATCCTGTTTCCATCCACAGTGGCTATTGGGATCCACTCGCCGGTGAGGTCGTCGTTGAACTTAGCCACATAGAGCGTTCCCTCATCCAACAGTCCAAAGTTTGCGGTTCTGTTGAGAGGGTCGTATTTGCCCTTTGTGACGAACTTGTAGATATACTCAAACCTCTCGTCGTCGCCCATATAGACCACTACCCTTCCATCTTTGGCTACCACCGTAGTTGCTGCCTCATGCTTGAACCTTCCGAGGGCTGTCCTTTTGACGGGTGGCCTTGTGGGGTCGTATGGGTCAATTTCCACCACCCATCCAAACCTAAAGGCTTCGTTGGGTTCTTTGCTTATATCAAACCTACTGTAATAGCTGTGAAACCCGTATAGTTTAGCATACGAACTACTGGGTACACCATACCTTTGGTGGATTTCTTTTACCAAGCTATCGCTTATGGAATTGATATCTCCCCCAAAGTAGCTGTGGAAGTTTTCCTCACAGGTTAGCACCGTTCCCCAGGGGGTTTTACCCGCAGCGCAGTTGTTTAGGGTTCCATAAACAAACTCTCCGTTTGGGTCGTAGGAGGTTTTCATTAGCCTGTGTCCCTTAGCTGGTCCGGAAATAAGGCACTTGGTATCACCTGTGATCCTTCTGTTGAAGGGTGAGCCCTTTACATACTCCCAAGAGCCGTCGGATTTTCTCCTTATCTCCACCACCGATACACCATGGGCTTGGAGCATTAGGTCTGCTTGCTCTTTTGTGGGGTTCGGGTTCTTTAAATCAAAGCCCTTAAACATAAGTTCTGGGTTTGTGTATTCATGGTTTACCGCCAAAAGAGCCCTATCAGATGTTAGCTTAAAAAAGCCAACAAAGTCTGCGTTGTAGCCAAAGCACCTTTTCTGCCTTTCTACATCCTCTGGGGTTGGTCCTTCGTATACCCTGTTCCAGTTGAGGGGTTCTCCGTTGTCCAAGGGGTCTCCCCACTTGATAAGTATGCTCACCCTATAACCCTCCGGCACAATAACTCTGTCTTCGTTGTTGGGATAGATGGTTTTGTAGGAGAGAGAGCTCGTCGGTGTGCTTCCACCCTCTCCAGTTATACTTCCGCCTCCTCCGCCTCCGCAAGCAAATGAAAGCATTACCGCAGAGGCACCCGTCAGCTTCAAAAAGTCCCTTCTGTCAAGGGCACGTTTTAAGATATCCCCAAAGTACTCACCCATGGCTTGCACCTCCTGTTGGTTTTGGGTTAAGTATAGAAACCTTCTGTTAAGATTTGGTTAAGGATTTGTTAAGAGTTTGTTAAGGCTTAAAATATAAGAAAATGGCTAAAATATTGCTGGGTGTTTGTTCTTCTGTTGCCATTCACAAAGCCTGCGAGCTGGTAAGAGAGCTAAAACACAAAAACCATCAGGTAAAGGTGGTCCTCACGCCCACCGCGGAGAGGTTCATAAGCAGGCTTACCTTTTCTTCCTTGAGTGGCAACAAAGCCTACTCCGATTGGGAGGAAGAGGACCCTTTCTTGCACATAACACTACCCCGCTGGTGCGACCTTTTTTTGATAGCTCCGTGCAGTGTAAACACCCTTTCTAAGATCGCCAACGGCATAGCGGACAACCTTCTAACCAACTGCGTGTTAGCCCACAAGGGTCTGCTGATGCTGGCACCCGCCTGCAATGTGGAGATGTGGCAAAATCCCGCGGTGCAGGAGAACGTAGAAAAGTTAAAGAAAAGGGGAGTGGTGATAATAGAGCCGGAGGAGGGAAAGCTTGCTTGTGAGGAGGAGGGAAAGGGCAGGCTCGCAAGCCTTGAAAGGATCCTTGACTGGGTAGAGTGGGGCATACGCCCAAAGCCATTACAGGGCAAGAAGGTTCTGCTCACGGTTGGGGCAACAAGGGAGTTTATAGACGATGTGCGGTTTATATCCAACCTTTCCACTGGAAGGACGGGCTTTGCCATCGCAAGGGTTTTAAGGTGGTACGGTGCGGATGTTCAGATTATCGCAGGATACACGGAGGAAAAACCTCCACCGGAGATACCCCTCATAAGGGTCTCCTCTGCGGAGGAAATGCTGAAAGCTGTCCTTAAGAATGTAAAGTTTGCAGACCTGTTGGTGATGAACTCGGCGGTGGCTGACTACAGACCTTCGGAGAGGGTGGAAGGCAAGCTGAAAAAAAGCCAAGATGTCCTTGAAATTAGGCTGGTGAAAAATCCAGATATTTTGGAGGAAGTTAGCAAGCTTGGGCTTGAAGGTTTAAAGGTGGTGGGCTTTGCCCTCGAAGAAGAACAATTTCTCTTAGAAAAGGGCTTAGAAAAGCTAAAAAGAAAGAAATTGGACCTGCTGGTGGCAAACCCCGTAGGCACTATGGGAAAAGAAGGACACAAAGGCTACCTTATTTTCAAGGATGGCAATGCGGTTCCCTTTTCTTTCCCCGATAAGCTTTCCTTTGCGGAGTTTTTGGTAGGCCACATCTCTAAATTACTACTTGCTTAACAAACAAAATCTCCGGAAGTTTCCTGATCTCCTCAAGGACTTCCTCCGGCACTGGGTCATCCAAGTTCAGAATGCCCAAAGCTATGCCACCCCTCTTTTCTCTTCCAAGTCTAAAGCCTGCAATGTTGACCTTTGCCTGCCCCAGCATGGTTCCGATCTTTCCTATAACACCCGGCACGTCCTTGTTCTCAAAGAGTAGCATAATACCCTCCGGCTCCACATCCACCCTGTATTTATCAATCTGGATTATCCGAGGTAGGTTGCCCTCCAAGATGGTGCCCACCACCACCCTTTCTGAACTATCGGACCTTACCACCACCTTTATGTAGTGTTTGAAATCTACCGTCTCCTCGGAGGTCAGCTCCTCCACCTTTAAGCCTCTATCCCTTGCCACATAGGATGCGTTTATTATGTTTATGGGAAAATCCACCACCTCCTTCAGTATCCCCATCAAAACCGCCGACGCTATTGGATGGAAGTGCTCCGCTATGTCTCCCCTTACCTCCACATGAACTTCCCTTATGCCTTCCTCTGCCCACTGCACCAAAAACTTGCCCATCCTCTCCGCCAAATCCAAGTGAGGCTTTATAAGGGTAAGCACCGAAAGGTCTGGGAAGGGTGCGTTCACCACATACTCTACCGTTTGTCCTCTCAGGGCTTTTATTACCTGCTGGGCTATTATAACCGCCACGTTTTCCTGAGACTCATAAGTGTTTGCCCCTATGTGGGGAGAGAGAGAAACATTGGGAAACCTCTTTAGCTTTTCTATGAATTCGTAAGGAGGAGGTTCCACCGAATAAACATCAAGCCCAACTCCAGAAAGCTTGCCCGTTTCAAGAGCCCAAATGAGGTCTTCGTCCTTTACGATCCCACCCCTTGCACAGTTTATAAGCACCGCACCGTCCTTCATTAGTTCAAACTCTTTTCTTGTGATCATGTGCCTTGTCTCGTGGGTGAGCGGTGCGTGTATGGTCAGAATATCCACCTGTTTTAGCATTTCCTTTAGGTCCTCAACGAGTTTGACTCCGAGCCTCTCTGCCTTCTCCTTTGGGATGTAAGGGTCGTAGGCGAGCACTTTCATACCAAAGGCCTTTGCCCTTATGGCAACCTGAGAGCCTATGTTTCCGAGCCCTATTATGCCCAGGGTTTTTCCGTAAAGCTCCGTGCCCATGAATTTCTTCCTGTCCCATTTACCTTCCAGCATAGAGTTGTGGGCATTGTGGAAGTTTCTTACCACGCACAGCATATGGGCTAAGGTTAGCTCTGTGGCACCTATGGTGTTGGCACCGGGCGTGTTGATCACCAAAATACCCCTGCGGGATGCCTCTTCCAAGTCTATGTTATCTACCCCCACACCAGCCCTTCCTACTACCTTTAGCCTTTCTGCCCTTTCCAAAAGTTCTGCGGTTACGGGCGTCCTACTTCTGGTTATTATGCAATCGTAGTCCTTTATCACTTCCAGCAGCTCTTCGTAGCTTATGTCTGGCTCGTTATCCACCTCAATGTCTGGCTCCCTCTTTAAAATCTCAATGCCCTTTTCAGATATAGGGTCTGTGATGAGAACCTTAAACATCAGAGCCTCCTTAAAGGATTGGTTGAGGGTTTTATTATAACATTTATCCCTAAAAGCTTGGAGTGTTCTGTTTGGATTTTAGAGGGGTTAGCGTTAAGAATCATTAAGGTAAATCTCCCACATCAGTTTAAACAGCTTTCCGTGATTTTTGTATTTGAGGTGCAAAAGCTCATGGACGATTATATAGTCTATGAACTTCTCATCCTTTTCCAAAAGTTCCTCGTTAAAAGAGACCCTTCCCGTTGAGGAACAACTCCCCCACTTTCTTTTCATCTTACGAATGTGGACCTCTTTGGGAGAAACACCGATCTTTTCCGCCCAATTAAGCACCCTGTTTTTGAACTCTTCCTTTGTCATTGCTTTAGGAAATCAACTAGCTCGTTTTGTATCTGGTTAGCGGAGTCCAGGTCAATGCCTTCATTTTTGATTAGCTTAAGTATTTCAAGTCTTAACCTCCTCTCCTCTTCCTCGTCCTCTCTCCAATAGGGTTTCCCTTCAATGAGTTCATAGATCTTTTGGGATAAGTCTTCTATATCCTTTATAAGGTATCGGTAATTCTTTAGCTTGTAGTGTATGCTTATCAATAGCGTGGGTTTTTGGGCTTCTTCCTCTTTTACTTTTAGGAAGTCCTCCAAAAGCTTTTTTATTTCCTCAAGGGCTTGCTTTGTTTCCAGTTGCTTTCTGTTGTATTCCTCCCAAAGGTTCTTTAATCTTCTTTTTAGGTCCATATAGTAGGGTGTGTCTTGCTTTTGGCTTAGTTCTTCCTCAAGGGATTTAAAGATGCTGTAAATTTGCACCTCTTCCTCCCTACCGGACTTTAGGCGTTCTAAGAGGTGTTCATCTATGGGATATTTTTTCCCTTGAGTAAAGTATTCTTGAGTTTTGCTGTGTTTGTAGATAAGCTCTTTTACCTTGTCTGATAGTTCTTTATCCACTACGCTTGAGGGCTCCAAACAGCTTTTGGCGGTTCTGTAGATTTCCGTTAGCTTTTTGAACTCTTCCAGATACCTTCCTGTGGTCTCGTCGGGGGAGAGAATATCGTAGATGTCTTTTAGCCTTTTGTAGGTTTCTTTAAACTCCCTGTATTTGTCTGGGTTTTCTCTGAAGAACTGGGCTATTTTTTCCACCCTCTCCTCGGGTGGATAAGCGTCAAACCTCTTTATGTATTCTTTTGATTCCTCCATTTTCTTTTGGAACTCCTCTCTCAGTTTTTGAATGTCTCCAAGGGCATAGCTTATTTCTTCAAAGTCCTCCGCATCAAACTCAAGGGCTTTTTTGAGGTCTCTAAATAGTCCCACAAAATCCACTATCAGACCTGCTGGCTTCCTTCTTTCGTCCTTTTCGTAGGGTCTATTCACCCTCGCGATGGCTTGCAGTAGCATGTGGTCCCTCATAACTTTGTCCAAATACATGCAGTAAAGCACAGGGGCGTCATAACCTGTTAGTAGCTTGTCGGTGACGATGAGAATTTTGGGAAGCTTTTCAGGGTCCTTGAAGTCTTCCCTTACCTTTCTCTCTTCTTCTTCGTTTAGGTAGTACCTTTTTATTTCTTCCGGGTCGTTGTAGTATCGGCTTATGACTACCCTTGAGTAATCGGGTGGAAGATACTTGTCCAGGGCTTTTTTGTAGAGGACGCAAGCTTTTCGGCTTACCGCAACCACGAAAGCTTTATATCCAAGAGGTTCTACATACTTTCTAAAGTGCTCCGCTATGTATTGGGCGATCTTTTCTATACGGTTTGGGTCTTCAAGGATGACCTTTGAGGAAAGCTTTTCTGTAATCCTTGCCAAATCTTCCTCATCGTAGCACTCTTTAAGCTTTTCAAGGTCTTCCTCCAACTTTTTCTCATCCACCAAGTACTCGCTGGGTGCGTGCTGGTAGTGAAGGGGCAAAGTAGTCCCATCCTTTATAGAGTCTATCATTCCGTACTTGTGTAGGTATCTACCCTCGTCATCCCTTCCGAACATCAAAAAGGTGTTCCTCTTTCCTCCGAGCCTTGGGGTTCCCGTGAAGCCTATTATGGTGGCGTTTGGCAAGGCTCTTATGAGATGATTTCCGAGGTCCCCTCCTGTGCTCCTGTGGGCTTCGTCAATAAAGACGAATATGTTTTTCCTTGTGTTTAAGTTCTCCGGGAAGTCGTTAAATTTGTGGATGGTGGTAAGTATAAGCCCGCGGTAATCCTCTCTCAAAAGATTTAAAAGATCTTCTTTGCTCTCTGCCCTTTTGGGCTCTAAGCCTGCGGAGGAAAGGTTATTAAAAAGCTGTTGTTCCAACTCGTTCCTATCCACAACCATCAGGACGGTTGGATTTTCAAAGCGTGGGTCTTCTAAAATTAGCTTGGCGGAAACAAGCATGGTGTAAGTTTTCC
>Ga0326761_1000007_pt1 | contig 66772 bp, 69 predicted proteins | sample GCREP_P_FD_207739 | JGI IMG/M metagenome (GOLD analysis project Ga0326761, IMG submission 207739) | Hot spring water microbial communities from Geyser Creek Basin, Yellowstone National Park, WY, United States - GCR.EP_P | ecosystem: Environmental > Aquatic > Thermal springs > Unclassified... | reverse complement strand
CCTCAAAGGATATGAGCCTTCCGCCCGGACCAAGGGCTTTTAGCTTTATTGCACCCTTTATGAGACTACCAAACCTTTGCTCCAGTTCATAGACCCTTCTGACCGCATACTTCACCGACAGCTCCTTGACATCCCCCGCATACACACCGCTGACAAAGGGCTCCACGATGTAGTCAAGGAACTCCTGCCCAAGGCGTCTTTTAACAAACTCTGCGATGCTCTCTTCCTTCTTTATAGACTTTGGAACAAAGGGTTCCTTTAGAACTCTGAGCTTTGCACGCAGGGAGAGTAAAGGAGAGGTGAAAAAGCTCAAGGGAGACATGGGCAAGGGTACAAGCTTACCCTTTTTGTAGATGTATCTTATTTTAGCCTCTTCCTTTGCATACAAGGGTTTTATGCCCGCCAAGGAGAGGAATTCTTCCACCTTTTTATCCGCCAAAATGGTCTGAGGTCCCAACTCGCACAAAAATCCCTCTATTTCCTCCGTTTGTATGTTTCCACCGACCTTTTCTTCCTTTTCAAAGACCTTTACATTGACCCCAGCCTTTTGAAGGCGTAAGGCTACCGAAAGCCCCGATATACCCGCCCCCACTACTGCCACATCAATCATGACTTAAATGGAACACCCTTCAAAGGTGAAGAGGGCACCGCGTAGGTTCTCTTGGGCATCCTACCCGCCAGGTAAGAGAGCCTGCCCGCTATAACCGCGTACTTCATGGCTACTGCCATCTTTATTGGGTCCTTAGCCTCTGCCAGGGCGGTGTTCGTCAAAACCGCATCCACTCCCAGTTCCATGATTGGCGGAATGTCTGCGGCGCTACCTATACCCGCGTCCACTATGACGGGCACAGAAACTGCCTCCTTTATAAACATTATGTTGTAGGGGTTTTGAAGCCCGAGCCCAGAGCCTATGGGTGCTGCCAAGGGCATCACCGCCACACAGCCCACATCCTCAAACTTTTTGGCGTAGACAGGGTCATCAAAAATGTAAGGAAGAACCACAAAGCCCTCCTTTACCAAAAACTTTGCTGCCTTTAAGGTCTCCTCCATGTCTGGCAAGAGTGTCTTTTGGTCTCCGATCACCTCCAGCTTAACCCAGTTTATGCCAGTAGCCTCCCTCGCCAGCATGGCAGTTTTTATGGCTTCTTCTGCAGTATAACAGCCCGCGGTGTTGGGAAGGATCAAATATTTTTTAGGGTCTATGTAATCCAAAAGGTTTTCTTTGTTTGGGTCTGTAATATTGACCCTCCGGACCGCCACGGTAATTATCTCCGCTCCGCTCGCCTCCAAAACCTCCTTGGTTTCCTGGAAGCTCTTGAACTTACCCGAGCCTATGATCAGTCGGGACTTAAAACGCCTACCCGCAATCTCAAGAACATCATCTTCCAGAAGCTTTTCCCAGTCTAACATCTCCGTAACCTCCTAGTCTTATAAAGATATAAAGATAGTCTCAAAAGGAAAGGGATTGAAAAGAAAAAATCCCCCCTGATAGCTTGCTTTAAACTTAAATCAAGAAGTTCGGAACTATTATTCCTGATTTTTCTCTTCCTTCTCTTCTTTTTTCTCTGGTGGCTTTGGTCTTTCCACTATTTTGTCTTTGGCGAGGCTCTCCGCTAAAGCATTCGCCACCTGAACCACCACATCCCTTGCTACCATATCAAGGGAAAGGTTTTTGCTTATACTCCAACCAGCTCCGCCAAAGGCATCACCACCAGCACCCGCACCAAATAGGCTCCAAGAGGTCTTCTCCGAGTTTGCTTCAAAAGACTTAGAATAGGCTACCTCTAACGTCTCAGGCTTTATCACATTCACATCTACCCCTATCCTCGCCTTGTCCTTTTTGATGCTTATGGCACCCAAAAGTGGAACAACGCCCCCACCAAGAGGCCCACCACTCCGTTCAAGCTCCAAAGCGGTTATAGAACCGCTTATCATGTAATCCACTTTGGGAGGCTGAACCTTTTGTCCAGTAACCTCAAGGAGTTTTTTCATCTTCTCGTATTGTTCCAAATCCACTACCTTAAAGCAATTGGTGGCCTTTAGGGCATTTGTCAGCATGGTAGATACTCCCTTCCCTAACCCTTGCACTCCGCTTCCTGTGGTAAGAACCTCAAATATGGGAAGGAGTTTAGGATTATTTGGCTGTTGGCAAGCGGCTGCCTTGCAATCAAAGTCCATTACCATTACAGAATATACTGGCTCAGAACATTTCACAACTGGTATTTGCCTTTCTGCAGTCTTTGTTTCATCTGCATAAGATATGGCCCCACCCACACCAATTATGCCTATGGTTAGCCCTAAAGCCAGAGCTCTTTTAAGCATGATTGACACCTCCTTTGTTATTTTTAAACGAAAAATATTATAACACCTTCTAGATGGTTTAATATATTACCCATGCAAATAGAGGACCTTAGAAACTCCGCATGGCGTTTTAACAGTAGGTTGAGGTTTGTTATGGCAAGGGGGGAGGTGATGGCGGAAGAGTACGAGCCTGTGGTCAAGGAGATCATAAAGCAGGTAAGGGAGAAGGGAGACACTGCCCTTTTGGAGTACACAAAAAGATTTGATGGGGAAGAACTGACAGAAGATGATTTGGAGGTTCCCTACGAGGAGTTGGAAAGAGCCTACGAGGAGATTGAGCCAGAGGTAAGAACTGCCTTGGAAGTAGCCCACGAGAGAATAAGGAGATTTCACGAAAGACAGCTAGAGAGGTCCTTTTTGGTGGAAGAGGATGGGATCCTTTTGGGAATGAGGGTTTTTCCCTTAGAAAGGGTTGGTATATACGTGCCCGGAGGCAAGGCATCTTACCCTTCCACCGTCCTTATGAACGCGGTGCCGGCGGTTGTGGCTGGTGTGGAAGAGGTGATTATGGTTTCTCCAAAGCCCAACAAATACACTTTGGCGTCTGCCTTCATTGCAGGTGTTAGCCGGGTCTTTAGGGTGGGTGGTGCTCAGGCGGTTGCGGCATTGGCTTATGGAACCGAGCGGGTGCCAAAGGTGGATAAAATAGTAGGACCGGGCAACATATACGTAGCCCTCGCAAAAAAACTACTCTTTGGAGTGGTAGACATTGACATGATCGCTGGACCCTCTGAGGTTCTTGTGATCTCCGATGGCTCCGTAGACCCCAGTTGGGTGGCTTGGGATCTGCTTTCTCAGGCGGAGCACGATGAACTTGCGGGTGCCTTTCTGATCACCACAGACCCAAAGCACGCCCAGGAGGTTAAGCTAAAACTGGAAGAGATCCTTGATAACTTCCCCCGAAAGGACATAGCCCAAAAATCCCTTGAGCGGTTTGGCACCATATTTTTGGTGGAGGACTTGGAGCAGGCTTGTGAGGTTGCCAACTACATAGCACCGGAGCACCTGGAGTTGATGGTGGAAGAGCCCTTTGCCCTCCTACCCAAGATTAAGCATGCGGGCGCAGTGTTTGTGGGTAAATACACTACAGAACCTTTGGGAGATTATCTCCTTGGACCAAATCATACACTGCCCACAGGGCGTACCGCTAGGTTTTTCTCGCCCCTTGGAGTATATGACTTTCTGAAAAGGAGCTCTTTGATGTATGTGTCAAAGGAGGGTTTTGAAAGGGTGGCGGAGTATGCCCAACACATAGCAAAGGCAGAGGGACTCATAGCCCACTATGGGGCGGTAGAGGTTAGGAGGAAGCAATGAAAAAGCTCGCCCTGTTGTTGGCTTTTGGTCTTGTCTTATCCTGTGCACCTTTGCTATGCAAACCGGATCAAGCCCTCCTTCTTAACCATTTGGAGGACCGAGCGCCAGAAAAATACACAAGCCAACTCCTCATATCCTACGGTGTTTTAAAGGTGCCCGTAAAGGTAGAAAAAGACAAAGATAAATACAGGGTGGAATCTACGAGGTTTGGAGGGTTTAGCTTTGACAAAAAGGGTCTATGTTTGAACGGTGTATGCATTGACCTACCCTTCAGTATAGACGGCATCATCTTTGGAAGAATGCTAACGGGTGAGGAAAAGCCCAGTTGCACCTCTGAGGGGTTAGTGTTGAGTAGGGATACGGATGCTTACCTGGTTAAACACTACTTTGTGAATAACCAACTTGCCAAGGTGGAAGTTCTTGACAAGAAAAAGGATAGACTGATAACCCTTACCTACGGACAGAAGGCACCCGAGGGTTACTACAGAAGGGTCAAAGTCAATTGGGAAGATTTTACCTTCACTATAAACGTGGAGGAGGTTAAGTTCTAATGTTCCCTGTGCTCTTTGAATTTTTGGGTATAAAGATATACACTTACGGAGTTTTGGTTGCCCTTGGTGTTTTTGTTGGCTACTTTTTGCTTTTGAGACTTGGCAAAAAAGAGGGCTTAAATACAACCCATTTAGAAAATGGCCTGCTCATTACGCTGTTTTTTGGTATAGCTTTCGCAAGGATCACCTACATCTTGGAACATCCAGAGCAGGTAGGGAAAATATTGGACATATTTGCCATATGGCAAGGGGGGCTTACCTTCTTTGGTGGTCTGATTGGTGGTCTTTTGGGTGCCCTCTTTAGCATACACAGATACAAACTGCCCCTTTGGAAGACCGCAGACCTCAGCGCCATAGCCTTAGCCGTAGCCCACAGCATAGGGAGGCTTGGATGCACCTCAGCGGGATGCTGTTATGGAAAACCCTTCTTTGCGGAAGACGTTACACCCGGCATACATCTCTCAAGCAAGTTCCCCTTCTTTTATGTGGTGTTTCCGGAGGGTGCTGTGGCACCTCCCTATATGCCCCTCTATCCCACACAGCTTATGGAGTTTTTCGGACTGTTGGTGATCTTTTTTATTCTGCTTTTCTTTTACAGGAGAAAACCCTTTGATGGTGCGGTTTTTAGCCTTTACCTTCTTCTTTACGGTGCCCTCAGGTTCTTTTTGGAGTTTTACAGGGGCGTTACTCCACCCATAGAACCCATAGGGCTAACATGGAATCAAATTGTATCTCTTCTTATGGTTTTATCTTCCTTTGCCCTGATGTTTGTTTTGAGACATGAGGGAAAGGTTAAAAAGACTTGAGCAGTTGCTAACAAAAAAGATCAAGTTTGAACGAAAGGTATGAGGCTTTTGATCCTTCTTTTGAGCCTTTCCTTTGCCTTTTCCCTTGAGCTTTTCCCTCAGATGGCAAACCTGAGGAGCTTCCCCCGTCAGTTGGAAGGAGAAAGGCTCAAGGCTTGGCTCTTGGAGGATAGCTATCCAAAAACCAAGCTTTACCTGGGCAATGTTCCCTTAACGGAAAGCCTTATGAAAAAACTCCTTGAAAATGCTAATTTGGATGCAGTTCCCCAACAGGTGGATGTAAAGTACGGCATAACCCTAAGGAGGGCAGACCTAAAGCTCCTTCCCACAGGGCTGGCGGTCCATAAGGGAAACCCGGAGATAGATTACAATCAGTACACCGCCCTTGACCCTCTTACCCCTTTGGCAGTGCTCCACCGGTCCAAGGATGGAAGATGGCTCTATGTTCAAAGTCCTATAATGAGGGGATGGCTCAAAGCTGAGGACGTGAGAGAGTTGAATGAGGAGGAATTTTTTAGACTTCCTGACCTTCCTTTTTTGGTGGTTATAAAGCCCAAGCTTAAGATAGGAGGGCTTGAATACCCAATGTCCGCAAAAATTCCCTATCTTTCAAAGGAAAAGGACAGATACTTGGTTTTGATGCCCGATGGGAGTGTGGAGTGGATAAAGGGAGAAGGCGTTATAGAAGGCTACTGGCAATTTTCAGAAGATGAGGCAAAGCTTCTCCTTGATAGCCTTCTTGGTATGCCTTACGAGTGGGGAGGCTTTTATGATTGTTCCGCATTGGTGCGTGCCTTCTTTGGTGTTTTTGGTATAGAACTTCCAAGAAACTCCAGCCAGCAAGCTACCGTCGGAATGGGTGTGGAGAGAACTTTTAACAGCTACAAAGAACTAAAGGAACTCTTGAAAACATTTCCACCCTACCGAACCGTGTTATACATGAAAGGACACATAATGATCTTTGGGGGCTTTGAGGGAGAGGACCCGGTGATCTATCATGCGGTCTATGGCATAAAAAGGGACGATGGAAAAATGGTTTATCCAAAGGCGGTGGTTAAAAACCTTTTGGAAAGGGATGGGCTTACCAATCTATACAAAAGGATCGTGGCGGTGAAGGTGTATTAGACAGTGCCAAGCCGTTTGTCCTTTTGTGCTTATACTTAAATTCTATGGAACTAAAGGTAAAAAGCCTAAAAGAACTTTATGAAAAGGACTTTTATCTTTGGGTGTTGGAGAACCTAAGGCTTCTCAAAAACAAAGAGTATGAGCTTGTAGATTGGGAGAACCTTTTAGAGGAGATAGAGTATATGGCAAGGAAAGAACTGAGAAGTGTAATAAGCCTTATGGCGGTCATAATGGAACACCTTTACAAATGGGAAAAATATAGGGAGTCCGCTTATATGGGTAGTGGTTGGAAAAAGAGTATCCTCAACGCAAGGAGGGAACTAATAGACCTCTTTGATGAAATGCCATCGTTGAAAAGGATAGCCCAAGAAAAAGAGAGCTTAAATAAGGCTTGGAGAAGGGCGGTTAATAGCCTCATTACTTGGTTTAAAGAGGAAGAGGATTTAGCCCAAAAGTACTTTGGCAGGTTTCCCACAGAAGAAGATTTTCCAAAGGAATGTCCCTATACCTTTGAACAAATTATGGAATACGAACCTTGGCTTGAGGAAATAAGGGAGAACACAGAAACACAACAGCCTTAGTGGTAAAATACTCAAAATGCTTCTTCTGAAAAGTCTATCAGGCGAAAGGATAGAGAGATTTCCCGTTTGGCTTATGCGTCAGGCGGGCAGGTATATGCCCCAATACAGAGAGCTTAGGGCAAAGGAGAAGGATTTTTTGAGCTTTTGTAAAAATGTGGAGCTTGCGGTAAAGGTGTCTTTGCTTCCCTTGGAGCTTTTGGATGTGGATGCTGTTATCATCTTTTCAGACATTTTGGTTCCCCTTGAGCCTATGGGCATAAACGTGCGTTTTGAAGAGGGGGAAGGCCCCCATTTGGAGTGGGATGGAAATGTCAGGGCGCTCAGGAGAATCACAAGCAAGGACACAGAGTTTGTTAATGAAATAATAAGAGAAGTTAAAAGGGTGCAGGATCGGGTACCTGTTATTGGCTTTTGCGGTGCACCGTGGACCCTTTTTGCCTACGCGGTGGAGGGCAAAGGAAAGGCGGACTTCAAAAAAGCCAAACTCTTTATGTGGGAAAGAAGGGAAGAATACTTTGAGTTTCTTGGGTTACTGTCGGATAACTTAGTGGAGTACTTAAAAGGGCAGGTTAAAGCAGGTGCGGACTTGGTTCAGGTTTTTGACAGCTGGCTCATGCATATGCCCTACGAGGATTTAAAGGAGTATGCAGTCCTACTGAAGGCTTTCTTTGAGAGACTAAAGAGGGAACTTGGAGTACCCGTTATATACTTTTACAGAGGTTCTGGAGAGTATTTGGAACTGCTCAGGCATGTGCCCGCGGATGCCTTCTCGGTGGATTGGACGGTGGATATGTTTTCTTGGATGGAAAAGGAGGACAGGGTCTTTCAGGGAAACATAGACCCATCCCTTCTTTACTGCACAGAGGATGTTATCCAGCGTAAGGTTTTGGAGTTTTTAAAGAGGGTGCCAAGGAAAACCAAATACGTATTCAATTTGGGACATGGGCTTTCGCCCGATATGGAGCTAAAAAAGGTAAAGCTTTTGGTGGATACGGTTAAAGGCTACAGGGTCGGATGATAAGAGAGGGGAAGGTCCTTCTCAAGGTGGAAGTTCCTGAAGTTGTCTCCTCAGAAATGCCCGTTTTTTACAACCCAGCTATGGTCGTAAACAGAGACATAAGCCTACTTATTGTTTGGGCTATGGAAGGTGAGGAGCTTGTGGTCTGTGATCCTATGGGTGCGAGCGGTGTTAGGTCTTTGAGGTTTTTGTTGGAGGTGCCAAAGGTAAAAAAGGTCATATACAACGATATAGACCAAAGGGCGGTAGAAAGCTTCAAGGATCATCTGCGGTTCAACCAAGTGCCGGAGGAGAAGGTGGAGATATACTCTGAAGACGCCAGCCTGCTTTTAAGGAGGCTAAGAAATTGCCATTATGTGGATATAGACCCCTATGGCTCACCCATTCCTTTTTTGGATTCTGCAGTCTTTCCCGTTAGGAGAGGTGGCGTTCTGTCTGTTACCGCAACGGATACTGCGGTGCTCTCGGGCACTTACCCCAGCACGTGCCAGAGGAGGTACTCTAGCAAGCCTCTGTTGGAGTGTGAGTTTTACCACGAGGTGGGTATAAGGATCCTTATAAAGAAGGTGGTGGAGGAAGGTGCCAAGCACGATTATGCTCTAAAGCCTATCTTTTCATACTCTTACAAGCACCACTTTAAGGTCTTTTTCAGAAAGGACATAGGGGCAAGGAGGACAGACAAGCTCATTGAAAAAATAGGCTACCTGCTTTACTGCACCCATTGTTTATACAGGGAGGGCGTTTCCCTTGAAGGCATAAAAGGGCAATGTCCCCACTGCGGGCATAAACTTTTGATAGCAGGTCCCCTTTGGCTTGGAGAGCTTTGGGAGAAGGAAACAGTGGAGAGGGTTTGGAGTTTAAGGGGTGCCATAGAACTTTCTGAGGAAACAGCTAAGCTGTTAAAAAAGATCAGGCGAGAATCAGAAATCAACAGCCTTGGCTTTTACAGTCCCTCCTACATAGCAAGGGCTTTCAAACTTGCCCAACTACCTCCAAAGAAATTTTTCTTAAAATTCTTTGAGGGCACACCCACCCACTTTAGCCCAGAGGGCTTTAGGACATCCCTTGAGCATGGAGAGTTTTTAAGGAGATTGCATGAGTTCATACAGAGAAGTGGCAGAACTAATCCTTAAGTTAAAGGGAGAACTCTTTTTGTCTCCGAGGGAAAGGTGGTTTCTGAAGAGGTTGGAAGAGTCCGCCTACCCTTGGCAGTTGGTGGAGGAGGGGATAAAGAGGTTTTACGCCAAGCTCCCGCCGGAGAGACGAAAAAAGACCCCCGCCTTCTTTGCCCTTGCTGAGATTGAAAGGTTAAGAAAAAAAGCAATAAAAAACTCTGCAGGGAAAGAGGATAACTGGAGGGAAAGGTTCAAGAGTCTTTTGGAAAAGCTGGGAAAGTATATTGAGGTGCCAAAGGTGGAACCAAAGGACAAAATGTCCGCAGAGGAAATTCTGGCAGACTTGGAGAGCAAACTGTACAAACACCTCTGGGAGAACTTGCCAGAGGAAGAAAAGAAAGCCCTTCTTAAAAAGTATGCCCAGTTTAAGCAGGATAAAACCGCCCTTAGTTTTATGATAAAAGGTGAGCTTAGAAAGAAGTTTGGGCTTGGTGTGTTCTCCCTTTTTGTGGAGGAAAGATGAACTTTGATGCGGTAGTTGTAGGTGCAGGTCCAGGTGGAGCCTTCAGCGCCTACTGGCTTGCAAAAAACGGCTTAAAGGTTTTACTTTTGGAAAAGAAACCGCTTCCCAGGTTCAAGCTTTGCGGAGGTTGTCTTTCTGCAAGGGTTGTCTCTCTCCTACCGGAAGGCTGGCAAGGTTTGGTAAAGGCAATAATAAGGGAGGGAACCCTTGGCTACCGTGGAGAGGAAAGCTTTAGTCTTACAAGTGAAAAGCCATTGGCATACGTAGTAGACAGGGCGGAGTTTGACTACTTTTTGGTGCAGAAGGCTCAGCAGGTAGGCGTGGAGCTCTGGCAAGAGTGCGAACTTTTGGGCTTTGAAGAGGGAGAAAGGATAAAGGTTTACACTTCCAAAGGGGAAGTGGAGGCGGACTTTCTAATAGGTGCAGACGGCTTTTATTCAAAGACCGCTGACCTTTTGGGCTATAAAAAGAAGAAATTCTTTAGGTCCTTAGAATTCCAATGCTTTACAAACCTCAAAGAGGGCGTGCGCATAGATGTGGGGCTCGTGGAAAAGGGCTACGCATGGGTTTTTCCCACCAATGTAGGCATCACTTCCATAGGGAAAGAAAACCTTCTGGAACTACTTAAGGACTATTCAACTAAATTGGGTCTGAAGATGGAAGGCAAGGTTCATGGCTGGCACATACCCTATTTAGAAAATAAAAAGGATTTTCACACTGGAAGGGGCAGAATTCTCCTGGTGGGCGATGCGTCCAACTCGGTGGACCCGCTTTTAGGGGAGGGTATATACTACGCCCTTTGGGGAGCAAAAAATGCAGTGCAAGCTATCCTTAACTGCCCAAACGATCCGGTGGAGGAGTATTTCAGACTTTCAAAACCCATGATAGAAGAGCTTGTCTACGCAGGAAGGATCGCAAAGATAGCCTACCGCTTTCAGAGGTTTTTTTACAATTTGGGAAAGAAGGGGGCACTGAAGGCTTACTACAGGCTTTTAAGGGGAGAGGAAAGCTACAAAAAGCTATTTTTTAAAGCTTGGCTTCACTTAATCTAAAACAACAACCTTTCCAGTGGCTGTGGAAAACTCCCTTTTCTCTTCCAGCTTGGTAGTAAGGATATAGCCCAACGCCAAGCCTTTCCTGGACACGGATGTTATCAGACCCACCTCCTTTTCTCCGTCAAATACTTTTTGTTCCTCCTGAAGGTTTTCTCCTTTGAAAAGCACCAAGGTTCTGGGAAGCCTGCCCTTGTAGTGAATTCTTGCTATAACCTCCTGTCCCACATAACAGCCCTTTGTTAGGCTTATGGCAACGTTCAAAAGTCCAGCCTCAAGGGGTGAGTAGCCCTCTCTTAACTCTTTTCTTATCCTCGGGACCTTTCTCTCTATCCTTATGTCTTCAAAGTCCTCTTCGGTGATCTCTCCTTCCTTGGGAAGTTCAAGTCCGTCCAGCTTGCCAAAAATATCAAAGCCCTCTTCTCTGATCCTTAATGGATTGTTTGCCACAAAAACACCATCCTTTTCAAAGAACTTGCCCTCTTCTGGCACCATGCCAAAGGTCTTCTCCACCCAATCTTTGGCGGATTCTCCAAAGACAAAAATGTGTTCAAGTGTAGTTAGGTCTTCAAAATACACCTTCAGAGAGAGCTTTAACCTTTCAAACTCCTCTATGATCTTTTTTGCTTCTCCCTCTGCGTCCAAAAGGTATGCATCATCCAGCTTATACACAAAGAAATCCTCTATGGGGGAACCGTTTTGCCTAAGCCAAAGGTTGTAGTTAAAGCTAAAGGGCTTTAGACCTCTTATGTCGTTGGTTAGCAGGCTGTGTAAGAAGGAGGTGTGTTCCTCCTGAAAGCCCTTTGGTAGAGTTTTACCTTTTTTACCAAAGACCTTTATCTTTGACCTTTTTAGCCTTACCCATTTCACTCCATTTCCTCCTCATCCTTCATTAGCTTATACACGATGCTGTCTGTTAATGCGATCCAAGAGGCTTCTATGATGTTCTCCGAGACGCCCACCGTGCCCCACTTTCTTTTGCCGTCGGTGGATTCTATGAGAACCCTCACCTTGGCGGACGTGCCCTCAGATTCGTTGACAATGCGAACCTTGTAGTCTATAAGTTGCACCTCTTTTAGGTTTGGATAGAACTCCTCTAAGGCTTTCCGTAGGGCTCTGTCTAAGGCATTGACGGGACCGTTGCCCAAAGATGCGGTGTGTTCCTTCACACCACCCACAGAGAGCCTCACCGTTGCCTCGGAAACTGGTAGCTCGTCGGTGCTCCTTTTGGCTATTAGGACCCTGTAGGCATCCAAATCAAAGTAGTTTCTAACAAGTCCAAAGTGCCTTTTGCAGAGGAGTTCAAAGGATGCCTCTGCCGCCTCAAAGTGATAGCCTTCCTTTTCCAACTCCTTGATCTTTTCCACCAGCTTTAGAACCTCTGGAGACCTCTCGTCTACCTCTATGCCCATTTCTCTGAGCTTATAGACTATGTTGCTCTTTCCGGAGAGGTCCGAGACGGTGATCTTTCTTCTGTTGCCTACCAAAGATGGGTCTATGTGTTCGTAGGTATCGCTCCTTTTCATTACCGCCGATGCATGCACGCCCGCCTTGTGGGCAAAGGCACTTTCTCCCACGTAGGGCATGTTTCTGGGCACGGGCATGTTGGATATTTCTGCCACAAAGTGGGAAAGTTCAGTGAGTTTTTTGAGGTTTTCCTCGGGCACCACCTTAAAGCCAAGCTTTAGCTGAAGGTTGGGTATTATGGAGCAGAGGTTGGCGTTGCCCGTCCTTTCACCTATGCCGTTTATGGTGCCATGTACCTGCCTTGCTCCAGCCAAAACTGCCATTATAGAATTTGCAACAGCGGTGTCTGTATCGTTGTGGGCATGTATGCCTATCTTTGCCTCAGGGAAACTCTCCACCACCTTTTTTGTGATCTCATAAACTTCGTGGGGCAAACATCCTCCGTTTGTATCGCACAAAACTATCCAATCTGCTCCACCCTCAAGGGCATACCGGATTACCTTTAGGGCATACTCGGGATTTCTCTTGTATCCATCAAAAAAATGCTCCGCATCAAAGATCACTTCCGGCACGTACCTTTTTAGGTAGGCTATGCTTTCAGCCACCATGTCCAAGTTCTCTTCCAAGGTGGTTCTGAGGGCTTCTAACACATGCAGGTCCCAGCTCTTTCCAAAGATGGTTATTACCTGTGGTTGGGCTTTTATCAGGTTCTCAAGCTGAGGGTCCTCTTCTGGCCTTTTTCCCGGTCTCCTTGTGGCACCAAAGGCCACAATCTTTGAGTGGTTTAGCTTAATGTTTTTTAGTTTTTCAAAGAGCAGTGTATCCTTTGGGTTTGAACCTGGCCAACCGCACTCAATGTAATCTATACCAAACTCATCAAGCTTTTTTATAATCCTGAGCTTATCCTCTATAGAAAAGCTCACTCCTTCCGCCTGGGAACCATCCCTTAGGGTGGTGTCGTAGATATAAACCTTCTCACTCATATTCATAAGAAAGTTTAAGCTAATAGTTTGCAAAAGGCAATAGTTCTCAGGAGGCTGTTCTAAAAATCTACCATAGCCCTTAAGCATAGCTATAGTGCAAGATACCAGACAGAAATAACAAAAATAAGTAAGTTGCAAGCACCCAGAAGTTCCAAAGAATAGCACAAGCAACGGATGCTTTTCTTGCTAAGTCCTCCCTCAGCAATTTAAAGCTTGAACCAATCTTCTGCTTCATGCTACCTAACAACTGTTCTACCGAGGATGTCAACTTTTTAGGTTCATGATCGTATAAATGACAATAAAGGAGGCTAACCATCTATAGACGGTTTCATACTTAGCATTCCAAGGAAACCTCATTCCTCTTCCCAAAAGTCTCATGTAGCCATTCCATTGCAAGCCCTTTGACCGCACTCACATACCAAGGTCCCTTGTCAGTGGTGCATCCCTTTGCCTTTGTGTTGTGAAGAACCAATTTAGCTGTCCAGGCGTCCCTTCTTCTTGAAAGATGCACAAACACAGGCAAACCTTATAGACCCAAATAGCAATCGTATATATTGCCTGAAGAGCTTTCCCTAATAACCCTTGTGAAGTAGGAACTCCCTTACTGCTCTTGGGGAAAGTCCCTTAAAGTAGAGGAGCACAGCTTCTGCTTTTAGGCTTACAGGAAACCTGTGCCACTTAAAAACTCTGCTTAGTATTTCTTCTATTACTTGTCTTGCCTTCATATTTCTAAGCTTATCAGAACTGCTTCAGGTCCTAACCATCAACCACCCCAGTCTATGGATGCCAAAAGTTGACATCTTCAGTAACGGTTTGTACCAACTGAGTTTATACTTATCAATGAAGTCCTCATAAAACCAGAGCTGTGATAGTGCAAGCCTTAGGGTCAGGTCAGTGAAAGGGTCCCTATCTTTCATAAGCTCTTGCAGTCTCTCCATAGCCTCCGAGTAGTTTTTGTTGTCCAGGTTTATAAAAAGCAAGAAATAGTTACTTTTGTCTGCATACCTCCTGTACAAGTCCTTCCTTTGCAGTAGTTCAAAGTAAAAGAGGCTATTTCTCCAGTCTTGGAGCATGTAATAGGACAAGGCTAACCTGTATAAGAAATGAGGGTCCTCTTCCAAGTTTCTGTTCTGGGCCCTTGCCTGTGTCAGCTCAGAGAGGGCTTCTTTAAACTTACCCTGGTTGTAAAAGTAATACCCCCTTATGAGGGAAAGCATGGAGGGATCCACACCCTCTTCCGATGTCCTAAGGTTCTCTAAAAGCTCTATGTTTTTTGTGCCTCCTTCCAAGACGTCCGCATACAAAAACTTCACCAAATACTTTCTCTGATGGCTGTTTTTGTATAGGCCGAGGTAGAGCTCTTTGGCTTTGGAGTACTCTTCCAAAAGTAGATATATGTCTCCCAGAGATTCTCTTTGAAGGTCTGTATAGTTTGCCCTTTTAAAGTAATAGGGATACATGTTCAAAAAGGCGATGGCGGAGATAAGACCCCTTTTGTCAGTCTTTGAGTAGGCAAGAAGGGCGTATGCCCTTCCAAGCCAAAGATAAGCAAGTTCTCCATAATAACCGTTTCTATCCAAGTTAAAGGCACTTGTTAGATCCCTTATCGCATCTTCATAGTTGCGATTTTCCAAGTTTATGTAGCCACTGTAAAACTTTCTTTGGGCTAAGGCGGTGTTTTCGGAGAGCCTTTCTTGGGAAAAGGAAAGCAGTAGGCTAAAAATGACCAGTAGCAGTTTAGCCCACAGCCACCGATAACCTTTCCAGCCAACCCTTTCTGTAGCTGTCAAAGTTGCCCTCCTCTATTGCCCTTCTTGCACCCTCCATAAGCCTATGGTAGAAGTGGAGATTGTGGATAGTGTTTAAAATGTAAGCGGAGATCTCTTCTGCGTGGAAAAGGTGTCTTAGGTAAGCCCGGGAGAAGTTCTGGCAGGTATAACAGTCGCACTCTGGGTCCGGTGGAGAAAAGTCCTTTTTGTAAATTTCCTTTCTTATGTTCAGCTTTCCTTGGGAGGTAAATAGTGTCCCCGTACGCGCCATACGGGTGGGTGCCACGCAGTCAAACATATCAACGCCCACCCCTATTGCCATCAAAAGGTCCTCGGGCATGCCTACTCCCATTAAATAACGGGGCTTTTCCCAAGGAAGTTCCTCGCAAACCAGCTGTGCCATCTCTATCATAATTTCTTTTGGCTCTCCTACCGACAGACCCCCTATGGCATACCCAAAAAGGTCCCTCTCCATAGTCCTCAAGGCGGACTCTCTTCTTAGGTCCTCAAAGAAAGCTCCCTGAACTATGCCAAAGAGTACCTGATCCTCCCTCGTCTTTGCCTTTATGGACCTGTCAAGCCACCTCAGCGTCCTCTCTAAGGCAGACTTGGCGTAGGCGTAGGTGGTAGGATACTCCACGCACTCATCCAAGGGCATGATTATATCCGAGCCAAATATTTCCTGAGCCTTTATCACAAACTCGGGCGTGAAAAAGTGGGTGTCCCCTGCCAGATGGTCTTTAAAGTACACGCCATCCTCTTCCACCTTTACCTTGGACCTTCCGTCCTTTAGCCTATCCCTAGCGAGGGAAAAAACCTGAAAGCCTCCACTGTCTGTAAGGATGGGCTTTTTCCAGCCTATGAAGTTATGCAATCCCCCCGCGCTCTCTATCACTTCAAGTCCGGGGCGGAGGTAAAGGTGGTAGGTGTTTCCCAAGATTATTTGGGTGCCAATCTCTTCCAAAAGTTTGTGGATCATAGCCTTCACGGTTCCCTGAGTGCCCACGGGCATAAACACAGGCGTTTCTATAACTCCATGGGGTGTATAAAGCCTTCCCCTCCTTGCCTTTCCATCCGCCTTTAAAACCTCAAACTTAAACATCAGAACATTCCGCCGTTTACGTGTATGACCTCCCCCGTTATGTAATCTGCCATAGGAGAGCACAGGAAGGCTACCACACCCGCCACATCCTCCGGCTTTCCAAACCTCTGCAAGGGTATGCTTTTAAGATACTCCTTTTTTAGATCCTCCGAGAGCATTGCGGTCATGTCTGTCTCTATGAACCCGGGTGCGATGGCGTTGACCGTTATGTTTCTGCTTGCCAGCTCCTTTGCCAAGCTCTTGGTAAAGCCCAAAAGGGCAGACTTGGTGGCAGAGTAATTAACCTGACCCACATTACCCGTAAAGCCCACCACGGAGGAGATGTTTATGATCCGCCCCCAGCGTTTTTTCAGCATTCCCTTTACCACCAGGGAGGTTAGCAAAAAGGTCCCCGTAAGGTTTACCTTAATCACCTCCTCCCAATCTTCCAAGGACATCCTTACAAAGAGCTTGTCCTTCGTAATGCCTGCGTTGTTGATGAGGATATCCACAGGACCCACTTCCTTTTCAATCCTTTCGTAAGCAGACCTTATAGAATCGGGGTCCGAAAGGTCCATGGCAACGCCGATGGCGCTATCCGAGATAGATTTAGCAACCTGTTGAGCCCTCTCCTCATCCCTGCCGGTGATCACCACAAAGGCACCCGCCTTAGCCAAATACTCTGCTATGGCCCTTCCTATGCCTCGGGTGGAGCCGGTAATGAGGGCTTTTTTGTCTGATAGGTCTATGCAGAGCATGAAAAAATTATAATTCCTTGAGCTCCTCCCGGGTGAGGTATTTTTGAACTCTTTCTATGCGCAAGCATTTGCCCGAGCTTTCGTCTATCTCCGCCAAAATGCCGTTAAAGACCACATCTTCTTTCTCTTCCACCTCAAACCTCTGGGGCAGTCCTGTAAGGAATTTCCTTATCACATCCTCCGACTTCATGCCTATGGCAGAATACCAGCATCCAGACATGCCCACGTCGCTAACATAGCCTGTGCCCTTCTTTAGTATGACCTGGTCTGCGGTGGGCACATGGGTGTGGGTGCCATAAACCAAGCTTGCCCTTCCGTCTGCGTATATGCCAAAGGCGGTCTTCTCGGAGGTTGCCTCCGCGTGAAAATCCACCAGAATTATAGGCGTTTGTTCTCTGATTTCCTCGTATATCCTGTCAAAGGTTGAGAAGGGATTTTCCAAGTTTGGGTCCATAAAGACCCTTCCCATAAGGTTTATCACCGCAAACTTTACACCCTTCTTTTCGTAAATGCCATAACCCCTTCCCGGTACTCCCTCTGGGTAGTTGGCAGGTCTCAAAAGGTCGGGCGTGTTTATAAACTCCAAAACTTCCTTTTTGTCCCATATGTGATTGCCAGAGGTCATCACATCCACACCGATAGCTTTTAGCTCCTCATAGACCTTTCTGTTTATGCCAAAGCCTCCTGCGGAGTTTTCCACATTAACCACCAGCACATCAAAGGTTCCTTGGTTGGATATGGCGTAGTACTTTAGGGCTTTTCTTCCGGGCTTCCCTATTATGTCTCCTACAACCAAGAATTTCATAAGGCTATTATAATGCGGGTGGAGGGAGTTGAACCCTCACGGGCGTAAGCCCACGGGATCCTGAGTCCCGCGCGTCTGCCAATTCCGCCACACCCGCTCTATCTTGTATTATATTATATTAAGCAGGAGGCGAAGATGATTCCCATCGAAAAAAACGGCAACGTGCAGGATGAGTTTATTGAAGAACTGAAGAGAAAGAACGCCACCGTAACGGTCTTTTTAACAAGGGGAAACAGAATAACCGGCAAGATTATTGACCATGACAAATACACGGTGCTTTTGGAAGTGGAAGGAGAGCAAAACTTGATTTACAAACACGCCATAAGCACCATAGTAGTCGGTGGGTGAATGAAAGCAATACTGGTATTTCTTCTTTCCTCGGAGACAAAGGAGGAGTTTAAGGAATATTTAGAGGAACTAAAGGAGCTGGTAAGGGCTGTAGGTGGTAAAGTTCTGGGTTACATCTATCAAAGAAGGCACTCTCCGGACCCAAGGTATTACATAGGTGCAGGAAAGGCTCAGGAACTAAAGGAAGTTATCGGTGGAACCGGTGCGGACTGTGTGGTCTTTGACAGCTTCCTCTCTCCCTCTCAGGTGGCAAACTTGGAGGAACTTCTGAAGGTAAAGGTCTTTGACAGGGCGGACTTGGTGCTTGAGATCTTCTCAAGAAGGGTAAGGAGCAAGACCGCCAAGCTTCAGGTGGAACTGGCAAGGCTCACCCATGAACTTCCAAGACTTTATGGAAGGGGAAAAGAGCTCTCCCGTCTGGGTGGTAAAGTGGGTACAAGGGGTCCCGGTGAGCAAGAGGTGGAGATTAAAAGAAGGGCAATAAAGAGAAAGATAGAGCAGATAAAACGGGAGCTTGAGGAAATAAAAAGACAGAGAAGGGAGCAGAGGAAACGCAGAGAAAGACCGCTTGGAGATACAAAGGTGGTTAAGGTTGCCCTGGTGGGCTACACCAACGTAGGAAAATCCAGTTTAATGCAGGCTTTGACGGGAAGGGAGACCTACATACAAGACATGCCCTTTGCTACCTTAGACACAAAAACCTCCGCCAAATTTCTTTTCCCAGACATCAAAATACTCATTACAGACACAGTAGGGTTCATAAGAAAGCTACCTCCAGAGCTTATAGAGTCCTTTAAGGCAACGTTGGAGGAGGTTCAAGAGGCGGACATACTTTTGCATGTGATAGACATCTCGGACCCAAAGTGGTTGGAAAAGGTAAAAGTGGTGCAGGGCATTCTTAGGGAGCTCTCCGCGGAGGACAAGCCCACCATATACGTCTTTAACAAGGCGGACAAGGTGGTAAGCAAAGAGGAAGATATAAAGCTTTTGACAGAGCCCGCCTTTTTGGAGGGTAGGTGTGTGGTAGTCTCCAGCAAGCTTGGGTGGGGGCTTGGAGAACTTTTAAAGGCCATAAGGGAAAAGGTGGAAGAATTGGCGGGAGCTAGCCTATGAACTTGGTGATTTTAGGTGCCCAGTGGGGCGATGAAGGAAAGGGAAAGGTGGTTGCTTTGCTTTCGGAAAATTATGAAGTGGTGGTACGCTACCAAGGGGGTAGCAACGCGGGGCACACGGTAGTCATAAACGGGGAAAAGTTTATCCTGCACCTGCTACCCACGGGCATACTGCATCCTCACACGGTGGGCGTCATAGCCCAAGGTATGGTGGTTGATTTGGAGCTCTTGGTAAAGGAGATCAAAGAGATAGAGAGTAAGGGGCTAAGGGTAAGGGACAGGCTATTCATAAGCGACAGGGCACACCTGGTGCTTCCCTATCACAAGATTCTGGATTCTCTTCTGGAGAGAAAGGGGAAAATCGGCACCACTTTGAGGGGCATAGGTCCCGCTTACATGCTAAAGTACGCAAGGAAGGGCATAAGGGTCTGCGACCTTTGGGACAAGGACCGCTTTTACTCTTTGGTAAAGGACAACTTGGAGTTTGTGGAAGAGCTTTGTAAGAAGGTCTACTGTGAGAACTTTGAACTAAAGATAGAAGAGGTTGTAGATCGTAGCCTTGAAAACTTTGAGGAGATCAAAGATTGTGTAATAGACACCTCCCAGTATCTCCTTGAAAAGCGAGAGGGCATCCTCTTTGAAGGTGCCCAGGGAACCCTTTTGGATGTGGATATTGGAACGTACCCTTACGTAACCTCCTCCAACTCCTCCGCTTTGGGACTATCTGCTGGAACGGGACTACCACCAAAGTTTTTCTCCAACGCCAAATTTTACGGAGTTTCTAAGGCTTACACCACAAGGGTAGGAGAGGGTCCCTTTCCCACCGAGCTGAAGGACTCCGCAGGGGAGCTGTTGAGGGAAAGGGGTGGTGAGTACGGTTCCACCACCGGAAGACCAAGAAGGTGCGGTTGGTTGGACTTGGTAGCCCTAAAGCATGCGGTCAGACTAAACGGCCTGGACGGCATAATCCTTACAAAGCTGGATGTTTTGGATGCCTTTGATGAGATAAAGGTCTGCGTTGCGTACCAGCTGGAGGGTAGAATAATAGAGAACTTCCCTGCCAGCCTTACACTCTTGGAAAAGGTCAAGCCCGTGTACAAAAGCTTTGAAGGATGGAAAGAAAGCACATACGGTGCGGTGGATAGAAGGGAGATCCCAAAAAAGGCTTGGGATTACATAAACTTTATCCAAGAGTACGTGGGTGTGCCGGTGGTCATGCTATCCACAAGCCCAGAAAAGGATAAGTACATCTGGTTGGAAGAGGAGAGCTATGAAGGTGCAAATATTGGTTAATGGAAAGGAGGTAAAGCTTAAGGACTTTCCAAAGAGGGCTCTTTACGACGTGGTCCTTGGCTTTTTGAAAAGCCTAAAGCTGGAGGAGGAGCCAAAGGAAGCGGTTTTGAAGCTTGAGGTGGAAGAAGAAAAAACATAGTGATAGCTGATTTGAAGAAAAGAAGTATCCAAGAAATCCTTGAATTTCTTGTGGAAGAAGAAGACCGTTTGGACAGATTTTTGGCAAGGTCTTATCCGGACTTTTCAAGGAGCTATCTGCAGAGGCTAATAGAGGAGGGGTATGTTTTAGTGGAGAACCAAGTTATCACGAAACCTTCAAAAAGGCTAAAGCCGGGGGAAAAAGTTTTACTCTTGGTGCCAGAGCCCGAGCCCTTGGAAATCCCTCCCGAAAACATTCCCATAAGGATAGTCTATGAAGATGCCCATCTTTTGGTGGTTGTCAAGCCCTGTGGTATGGTGGTTCATCCTTCGCCCGGTTATACTACTGGAACCCTTGTGAATGCCCTTCTCTATCATGTAAAAGACCTTTCTTCCATTGGTGGCGTAGAAAGACCGGGGATAGTCCACAGGTTGGACAAGGATACCATGGGGCTTATGGTGGTGGCAAAGAGCGACCAAGTGCACAGAAGTTTGGCGGAACAGTTCAAAGAAAGAGAGGTCTTTAAGCTTTACAGGGCAATAGTTCAAGGGATAGTAAGCTGGGAACACAAAGTGGTGGAAAGTAGCATAGGAAGGCATCCCATAGACAGGAAAAAATTTGCGATAGTGGAAGGCGGAAAGTATGCCAAGAGTGAATTTTTCGTAAAGGAAAGGTTTCCAAAACACAATGCCACCCTTCTTGAGGTGAGACTCCACACGGGAAGAACTCACCAAATCAGGGTGCATGTTTCTGCCCTTGGGCATCCCATACTGGGAGATAGAACTTACGGTTTTAAACCAACGAGCGTCTCAAAGGAAATCCTTGAGTTGATGGGAAACTGCCATATGCTTTTGAGCTACAAACTTGGCTTTTTCCATCCGGTAGATAAGAAATGGCTTGAGTTTGAGGTGGAGGATGTGGAGCCTTTCAGTAAAGTGCTCAACTACTTAAGAGCTTCCTAAAGAGTGCCCTAAGGCGGTTTATACTACCCTCTCCACCCAGTTCAGCCTTTAACCTTGCGAAAGCTTCCCTTTGCCTTTGAGTGTCTATGTTGAGGGCTACAGATACAAGCTCTTGCCACGGTCTTTGAATCACCTCCGGGATCACACCCTCCTTTAGTGTTAAGTTGGTTAGGGCTATGTGGGGAACTTTTACCAGCCTCTTGCCCACCCAATAGGTAATAGGATTAACCCGATAGAAGACCACATGGGGAACTTCCAAAAGGCTAAGCTCCAGCTCTGCAGTCCCGCTTGCCACAAGCCCAAACTTGGCATAAAAGGAAAGGTTGTAGTTTGGCTTTTCTAAGTCTAAGGGGGTAAAAACCTTCACGGGCAAACCTTTAAAAAGCTGTTCCAACTTTCTTCTGAAGGGTTCAAAGGTGGGAATAACTGCGGGCAGTTTGGTTTTTTCATACAGGGCTTTGTAAGCCCTTTTGATGTATTCGCCGTGATTTTTTATCTCACTCCAACGACTACCGGGCAGGATCACCAAATAATCTTCCCACTCCACCAAACCCTTTACCTTTTCCTCTGGCAGTGTAGGTTTGGCTAAATCGGTGAGAGGATGTCCCACAAATAGGGCCTCCTTTCCGTATTTTTTGTAAAACTCCACCTCAAAGGGTAGGATAACCACAAGGTGGTCCGTGAGCTTTGAGATCACCTCCGCCCTACCTTCCTTCCAAGCCCAAACTTGAGGGGATATAAAGTATATGACCTTCTTTACTTTGTCCCTTATCCTCTTCAGGAGGGGAATGTTAAAGGCGGGTGCATCGCATAGGATAAAGGCGTCCATATCCTTTGCAAGGCTCTCTATCTTGGAGTAAAGCCTTAAAACCTTTGGAATTTTTGGAATGGCTTCCCATATGCCCACCACGGAAATGTCTTCGTACCTTGCAACGCTTTTAAAACCAAGGGCTTCTAAGTTTTCATCGGTTAAACCAAAAAACTCCACCGAGTCAAAGTCTTTGAATATAGACTGTAGGTAGTTGCTGGCAGACCTTTCCACTACAGAAACAAAAACCTTCATTTAGCCTTTAGAAAGACCTTAAAACCTCCGTCCCGCTCCCTTTCCACTCTACCCACCACACCGTCCCTCTCCACAAAAAAGGCGTAGCTTATCTCCACCCTTCCAGAACTTCTGACGCTAACATAACGCTCTGCGGTGTAATTTTGCGTGGAATTTCTAAAGGTTGCCTTTAGATAGGCACCGTCGTGGTGCTCCATAACCTCCACAAAGGAAACTTCCATGTAGTTGTTGTCTTCTACGCACTCTTTCCAAAGGGAGGAGAGCAGGCCACCGGGGAGGCTTGCGCTTACACCAAAGTCAAGGTCTTCCTCTTCCACTTCCCTTAAAAGGTTCTGCAGTTCCTCCTCAAGAACCTTTCCTAACCTTTGGACCTTCTCGAGGGCCTGCTCTCTGTAGCTCTCCTCTATGGGCATAAACCTATTATACTAAAGCCTTCTTTGGAGGCGGTGGCAAAAATGGTTCAAGTCCCTGCTCCTGTGCCCACCTTTGAGCCATCTCATATGCTGCCTTAGCGGTGTCCAAATTCTTTTGTATGAGCTCTAATTTCTTTTTGAACTTCCTTTCCAAGGCGGAGTCCAAGGATGCGGTTCCACCGGATGCCACGAACTTTTTGAGGAACCTGGATTTTATACCTTCCTCTATGGCTTCCACACTTACCACACCTATGGCACCAAAGAGGGCTCCAATCATAGCCATGTTGGTGGCAAGCTCAGTACCCGCTATGTCTATGGCAAACTTGGTGGCGTTGAAGTTCAAAACCTTTACCTCCAAGCTCTCCAGGTACTCCTTGTCCTCCTCGGTGAGGAGGTCTTCTTCCGAGTTTATGATGATCAAACCGTTCCTTTTTATGCCAGAGTAGAAGGGCATGGTGTAGGATTTACCCATGGTGATCACCTGCGGGTGAAAGACCATGATAATGTCTGGATAGACTACCTCTCCTCTATCAAAGATGGGCTCTACGCCAATACGGGCGTAGCTTTCGGCGGGTGCCATTCTCTTTTCTGCACCAAAGAAGGGGTTCGAGACCGCATAGTATCCTTCGTAGTCCGCTGCGGTGGCTATTATATGGGCGGCGGTAACCGCACCCTGACCGCCCAAAGCAGGCATCCTTATGTTTAATCTTCTTCTTGTCATAGTAATCCCTCCTCCTTCTTGCGGTTTATAACCTCTTGGGCTTCTGGGGTTGCGTACTCAAAGAAGGCGAACCTTTCTTTGTCCCTTGCCCTTGCTTCCTCCAAGCCATCGTCGGAGTTCAAACCTATCTCAAGTATGCAAGGAGTATAAAGGTGTATGTAAGTGGGTCCCACTTCCCTTGCTACATATATGGCCTTTTTGACTACCTGCTCTACCCTCTTTGGAGAAGATACAGTTAGCCTTGCCACGTAGTGGCAACCGGCGTCTATTGCCAACTGCCACATCGGGACCTTTTCATACTGCTTGCCTTTGGGTGCCATCTTAAAGACATGCCCTTTGACGGTAGAACCGCTCTCCTGACCTCCTGTGTTTGCATAAACCTCGTTGTCAAAGCATATGGTGGTGATCTTCTCTTGTCTGAAGAAGGAATGCAGTGTACAGTCAAGACCTATGTCTACAATGGCACCGTCGCCAGCCAAAACCACCACATCCTTTACCTTTTCTGGAAATCTCCACTCAAGGACCCTCTTTATACCGCTTGCTACTGCGTTTTGGTTCCCAAAGAGGGAATGAACAGTATGAAGGGCTATGTGTGGGAACACCAAGGAGGTGCAACCGGTGGAATTGACGATTATAGTGTCCTCGGGGTTAGGAAGGGACGCAAGGATATACCTAAAAGCCATTGACTCGGGACAACCTGCACACAGGGAGTGCTCCTCTATCAGTTCCTTGGCGTAGGGCAGGTCCATAACACCCCTTTTGGGGTTGCCCCAGGTTGCCCTTTCCTCAAGGTCTATTACTTCTCTTGGAACAAATTCTCTAAGTGCTTCGTTTACTTGATAGATCTTATATGACATGCTTTACCTCCTTTCCAAGTATTTTTAAGACTTCTTTAACTATTACTTCGGGAGGCATTGTCATACCACCTGCCACCCTTGGGGTTCCAATTATATCCGCGTCGGAACGTTTGTATAGATACCTTCTGACCTCCCTCTCAAGCCATCCCACCACGTTGAACTCGGGTACGAAGATGGTCTTGGCATTCTTTGTGGCGTTTATCAACTCCTCAACAGGGAAAGGTCTTATGGTTTTTAGCTTTACCACCTTTGCCTTTATTCCTTCATCCTCAAGAAGTCTTACCGCCTCTTTGGACTGGGCTGCGGCGGTTCCACAGGCAACAAACACAATTTCCGCCTCTGGGTCCCCAAACTCTTCTATAAGACCTCTGAGGTAGTGCCTTGCGTAAGGTCTGGACCTTTCTATGGCAGCCCTTACTTCAAACTGCCAGCTGGCATGGGTGGCGTAAGAGATATAGTTGGATTTCATAACAAAAGGGTCCCTGAGGAACCTTCCGGGAGGAACCTCTGCGTCTATGACCGGCATTGGAGCCTTGTATGGATCGTATGGAGGCAAAGCTATATCATCTGGAGGCAACATCACCGCTTCTCTGGTGTGGGAGACAAAAAAGCCGTCTACTACGGTAATGAGTGGCACATGGACTTCGGGCTTTTCTGCCACCACAAAGCCCGCTATGATCATATCAAAGAGGTCTTGGGCGTTTTCTGCATACCAGATCATGCATCCTGTATCCAGAAGGAAAGAGACCTCCAAGTTGTCAGGCTGTATGGAAAGTGGAGAGTTTATACCCCTTGCCATCAAAACCAACTGGATAGGAATTCTGGTACCAGCCCACATAGGAAAGTTTTCCATTGCCCTGAGGGTTCCCGGTCCGGAGGTGGTGGTTATACACCTTGCCCCAGCCATAGCACATCCTGCCAGCTCAGACATAACGCCAAACTCAGACTCACCCCTGAAATAGACGCCCACATAGCCCTCTACCCACAGTTCACCGATCAGGTGCGCCGCTTCAGACTGAGGAGTTATGGGATAAGAAACAGATGCATCCACAGAGGACCTTTTGACTGCCTCTTTGACCACTTCGGAACCGGTCATAAAATGCTTGGTCCTCGGGGCTTCAAAAAGCAAATAGTCGGGTGAGACCACCCTTTGGCCTGCCCTGTTGTATATAACCTTCTCTGTAGAAACTTGTGCCATATTGCACCTCCTTACCTAAAAAATTTAAGTTAAATGTATTTTAAGAGCGCATTTCCATTATGATTTTACTCAGCTTTGTTTAGGATATAAAATAAAAGGCATGCCTTGGCTGTTGAGAGTTAAAAAGAAGTTTAACGCGGCGCACTTTTTGACCAATTACCATGGAAAGCCAGAACCTCTGCACGGTCATACCTGGGCGGTGGAGGTTTTTTTAAAAGTAGATACATTAGATGAGGGTGGTATGGGTGAGGACTTTGTGGAGATCTCTAAGTTTCTCGATGAAATCCTTCCAGACTACAAACTGTTGAACGAGGTGTTTGACTTTTCTCCCAGTGCGGAGAATGTGGCAAAATGGCTCTACGAAAGGGTTAAAGAAAGATACCCAACTGTCCAAAAGGTGGTGGTTTGGGAAACAGAGGACTGTGGCGCGGAATACTTTGAGATATAATTTTAGAACTATGCGACACGCTTTGAGGTATAACTTTGGAACCATGCGACTGGTCTTAGGTCTTGCCATACTTTTTACCTATTTAGTAATGATCTGGGGAGGGGTGGTAAGGAACACGGACTCGGGTCTGGCGTGCCCTAGTTGGCCCCTCTGCTACGGAGATTTTAGTCCACCCAAAGATATTTCAGCCAAGTTAGAAATGGGGCACAGAACGGTCAGTAGCCTTGCAGGGTTCTTTGTGCTCTTGACCTTTATCTATGTTTGGAAGCGTTTCAAAGGATTGCCTAGGCTTACCTCCGCTTTGGCTTTGCTCTTTACTGTGAGCGCTGCCCTTACGGGCATGAAGATGATAACATCGGAGGCTCCCAGCCTTAAATACGTTAGCCATATGCTCTTGGAATCCCTTCACATATACGAGTCCATGCTCATCCTGGGCTCCCTTGTGCTAACTTACAGGTTCATCCAAAAAGACAGACCTACTGGTGATGGTATTCCCCTTTGGGCTTACGCCTTTGCCCTTGCAACAATGATCACGGGTGTGTTAGTTAGATACACGGGCTCTGGCGACGCCTGCGGTCATGAGTGGCCCACATGCGCTGGTGCCTTGATCCCAGACCTTTCCAACTGGCAAATCGCCCTGCAATTTATCCACAGGAACATTTCTTACTTAACCTGGTTGGCTTTCTTGCTTTACTTGGTAGTTTCAAGGAGCCGGCTTGCCCTCTATGCCTTTGCTTTGATAAACCTTCAGTTTGTCTTTGCCATCTCCATGGTTTTGAGCGGTTTCTTCCTTCCTCTGGCTTTTCTTGACGTTGCCTCTGGCTTTTTCCTCTTTGCCTGGCTAACCTATCACCTAAAGTTAGCAGAACCACAACCGAGCCTGAGGACCGCATGGCAGTAAAGACCTTAGTAAAAATGGCTTCTCTTAAGGATTACATACTCCTTACGAAGCCGGGTATTGTCCTTTTGGTGCTAATAACCACCCTAACGGGTATGTATTTTGCACAGAGGGGTATGCCTCCAGCGGAGCTTGTTTTTTGGACTTTGCTTGGCACCGGCTTGGCTTCTGCAGGCTCTGCAGTTCTGAACCAATACTTTGATAGAGACCTTGACGCCCTTATGGAACGCACTAAATCAAGACCCATTCCCCTTGGCAGTGTGGCTCCATCTCATGCCTTCTGGTTTGGAGTATCTCTACTTTCCCTCTCTTTCTTGATCATGTTCTTCTTTACAAACCCTATAGCCACCTTCTTTACCGCCTTGGCGTCTTTTTTTTATGTTTCTGTATACACCCTTAGCCTTAAAAGAAAGAGCCCCTTGGCTACGGAAATAGGGGGTGTTGCCGGTGCAATGCCCCCGGTTATAGGCTATACTGCAGTTACTGGAAGTCTGAGCCTTGAACCCCTCATCCTCTTTCTGATCATGTTCGTATGGCAACCTCCCCACTTTTGGGTTCTGGCTATAAAGTACGCCCAAGATTACAAAGTGGCTGGCATTCCCACCATGCCTGTTGCAAGAGGTATAGAGCATACAAAGGTTAGAACCCTTCTGTACACCGCTGGGCTTTTGCCCGTAAGCCTTCTGCCCTACTTTTACGGAATGGCTGGTGAGGTATACTTTCTGTCCGCATCCTTGCTGAGCTTGATCTATTTAGCCATAACCTTGATGTTTGTTTTTTCAAAGGAGCCAAAGGGTGGCTTTTTGTTTTTCTATTCAATCATATACTTAGCCCTTCTATTTACCGTCATGGTCTTTGATATGAGGAGGTAGTAATGGAAAGATCGCTCTTTTTACTTTCTATTGTCTCTTTGGGTCTTGGTGGTCTTTTGGCTTTTTTGGTGGCGCTGGCGCGCACGCCAATTCTCTATAAACTCTTCCCTCCCGGGTACTTTTACCATGCGTTGGTGGGACATGTGGATTTGGCTATTGTGGTCTTTTTGCTCACCTTTACCGTGCTCCTTTGGAACAGGTTTATGCCAAAGAGGGACCCTATTAGCTTCTATCTTGCCCTTTTGGGCTTCTTGGGTATAGCCCTTATTTCCTTCTCCGGTAAGGGAACGGCGGTCTCTAACAATTACCTTCCTACCATAGACCATCCTCTCTTTTTTGCAGGTGCTATACTCTTCTTTTCGGGCTTCTGGCTTGCAAGCCTCGTTAGGCTTGATTTAGCCGTAAAGAACATATTCTCCAAGGATCCACTGATTAATAGCCTAAGCACAAGCGTAGTCTTAGCCCTTATGATGCTCTTGGCAACCTTGACCTCCATACCTAAAACGGGCAGTCATTCGGAGCTTTACCTCTTCTACGAAAGGCTCTATTGGGCACCCGGGCACATCCATCAGTTTCTGAACGGTGCGGTTTTGCTGTTTGCGTGGTACTTCTTAGCTAAACTCTTGGGAGTTGAACACGAACTAAAACTCTTGAGATATGCGAACCTCTCCTTTATTTTCTTTTCAGTACTTTTGGTACTTGTGCCCGTGATCTTTGAGGACCCTGTCTCAAGGTCTGCAAAGGTTTTCACTGAGATATCCTACGCCATAGGACTTGGCATTCCTATCTTTTTACACGCCTTTAACATCCTAAGAAGACCCGTCTTTAACTACTCTGTTTATTCCATTACCCTTTGGCTTTCTATGCTCCTTTACTTTCTTGGAATCCTTATTGCTTACGCAGGACTGGAGTCAGACCTTAGGGTTCCCGCCCACTATCATGGTGCGGTAACTAGCCTGACCTTAGCCCTAATGGGCATCTCCTACCACTTGGTAAAGGAGTATGGTTGGGTAAGGGATTTTCCAAAGACCGCAAGGTTTCAGCTTTTCATGTATGGGTTTGGTACGGTGCTCTTTGTTCTGGGACTTTACTTTGCGGGCTTTAAGGGTGCCCCAAGGAAAACCTACGGCACAGGCTTTACCGACGACCCCTTTGTGCTCTTGTCCCTGGGTTTGATGATGGTGGGTACTGTGTTTGCAGTCATCGGTGGCGTTATTTTTGTTATCTCCATGCTAAGGATCAGCCTCAAGGGTAGACATGTCGGTATTTCTGCTAACTAACGACGATGGATACTTTTCAGAGGGTATAAGGGCCCTGAGGGAAGAGTTAAAAAGTCTTGGAAGGGTTATAACGGTTGCCCCTGATAGAAATCTCAGTGGTGTGGGACACTCTTTGACCTTCAGCATGCCCTTGAGGATCAGAAGGGTAGATGAGGACTTTTGGACGGTTATAGGGGGAACTCCCGCAGATTGCGTGCATTTGGGCTACTACGTTTTGCTTGATGGTAAAAAACCGGACATGGTATGCTCGGGTATAAACGAGGGTCCCAACTTGGGCGAGGACATAACTTACTCGGGCACTGTCTCCGGTGCCATGGAAGGCCGAATTCTCGGAATACCCTATAAAGGGCTTTCTGATCACCAAGCAGGGCAGGAGGGCATACAAAGAAAAGGTTTTAAAACTCCTTGACCCGGGCAAAAAGCCCCTTTACTGGATCACCGCCACCAAGTTTGGATGGCACCTGGAGGAGGGCACCGACTATTGGGCTGTTTATCACGGCTACGTGTCCATAACACCCTTGCAACTGGACTTAACCAACTACAGGGCTATGGAGGTCCTTAAAAAGCGTTTAAAATTTACTACAAAGGTGGAAAAATGAGTGATACGGTAGGTGGAAAGAACGAGCTGTCTGCCATAAAGGCACCTTTGTTTAGGGAAGTAAAGAAGGGAGAGACAAGGAGGCACATAATATCTGTGCTTGTGCGCAATGAACTTGGAGTTCTCGCCCGGATCGCAACCCTCATAGCGGGCAAGGGATACAACATAGAGGGATTGTCGGTGGGAGAGACCCATGAGAAAGGCTTTTCTTTGATGACCATAGAGGTAATAGGAGACGATGTGGTAATAGAGCAGGTGGTAAAACAGTTAAGAAAGCTCATAGATACCATAAAGGTTAGAGACCTAACAGATAGCCCCCATGTGGAGAGGGAGCTTGCCCTGATAAAGGTATATACCGCCACTCCAAGGGCAAGGGATGAGGTTCTCAGACTTACAGAGATCTTTAGGGGCAAGATCGTGGACGTCTCTCCAGATACCTACACGGTGGAGATCACGGGGGACGAAGACAAGATAAACGCCTTTGTGGAGTTGGTCAGACCCTTTGGTATAAAGGAGATGGCAAGGACTGGAAAGGTTGCCCTGGAGAGGGAAGGTGTTTAGGGTTGTCTTTGAGAACTTCTACCTTAACAAAGAGCTTTTTTATCTCATAAACCATAACAGGCATCCCCTTTTGGATGCGTTCTTTTCTAAATTCTACCTTTTGGGCAAAGGTTGGGTTTTAATCCCGATCTTTATCGGTTTGTTTATTTTTCAAAAGGCAAGCCTTAAGGTGTTTTTATACACCATGGGCATATCCACCGTTTTGGTGGAGGTTTTAAAGCGCCTCACCAAACAACCAAGACCCGCAACCCTTTTAGAGGATGTTTATCTTATGGAGCCCTTGCATCTAAGTTCCTTCCCCTCGGGAGATACTGCGATGGCCTTTGCCTTGGCTAGCTTTTTCCTCTGGCTCAATCCAAAGCTAGGTTTTATCTTTTTGGTCTATGCCCTCCTGATAGCCTACGGCAGAGTATATGTGGGAGCACACTTTCCCCTTGATGTTTTTGCGGGAGCCCTCATAGGCATTTTCTCCTTCTTGCTTGCCCTACGCCTTGCATAAAGGATTATGTGGTTCTTGGTTGGTCTCTTCTTTTTCATCTTTGGCAATTGGTTTTTGGGACTGACCTCTTTGGATGAGGGTAGAAACGCCTCAGCGGTTTTAAACATGTTAAGCTCCAAAGACTTTTTGGTGCCCTACTACAACTGTCAGGTGCGTTTTGAGAAGCCACCCATGCTTTACTATTTTGGATTGGTCTTTGCCAAACTCTTTGGATTGAACGAGTTTTCCCTTAGGTTGGTCTCCGGGCTTTCTGCCTTTGGTGTAGGAATTTTCACATATCTTATGGCAAAGCTATTCTTTGACAGGGAAACTGCCCTTAAATCCTTTTTGGTGCTTGCTACCTTGCCCCACATGTGGGTGGAGTCAAGGGCTTTTGTCCCCGAGATGCTTCTTAACTTTTTTATGCTGGGAGGTTTTTACTTTTTCTTAACGAACAGAACCACCTTGGGATGGCTCTTTTTAGCCTTTGCCTTTTTAACCAAGGGACCGGTGGGCGTGTTTTTACCTCTGGGTGCTTACTTGATCCTCAGAAGGGATCTTGCATTTCTTCAATTAAGGGGCATCCTTCTTTTTATGTTGGTGGGAGGAAGCTGGTATTATCTCATGCTCTATAACTTTGGCTGGGCATACTTTCAAAAGTTTTTCATTTATGAAAACATAATGAGATACACAGGGCAAACTATCATCCATCCTTACCCCTTTTATTACTATCTTATTGTGCTCGCCATTGCCTTCATTTTCTACCTTCCAGCCATTCCAGAGCTCTTTAAAAAGGAGCCAAAAATCCTTCCCTTCTTGCTTTGGGCTGTGTTTGTGGTTGCTTTTTTCAGCCTTGCCAAAAACAAACTGCACCACTACATAATCTTTTCCTATCCTGCCCTCTCCATAGCCTTCGCCTACCAGCTTTCCATGAACTACATAAAGAGGGTTTTGGTGATGGCCGTTGTCTTCCTCTTAGGTTTAAACGTGGGTGTGTATTTTTATGAAAAAAACCGGTTTCAAACGAAGGCACTGCCCTTTCTAAAGGATTTTGACGGACCCGTATATTTCTACAGAGGGGCAGAGATATCCTCCATTCCCTTTTATCTGAAAAGATGCGTGCCCAAGATAGACCATGTTCCCAATCACAGGGCAATGCTCATAAGCAAAGAGGACATAAAGGAATGCAGGGAAATTTTGAAGGCAAGGGAGTTTGACGGCAACTACAGACTTTACATGTGTGAGCCTTAGCCAAGGATCTCCTTTTCTTTGGCTTCCGTTAACTGGTTTATTTCCTCTATGTATTTGTCCGTTAGCTTTTGGAGTCTTTCCAAAGCCCTCTTTATTTCGTCCTCAGAAACGCCCTCCTGATCCTCTATTAGTTCCTTTGCGTCCCTCCTTATGTTTCTGACCGCTACCCTTGCTTCTTCTGCCATCTTATGGAGCATGCGCACCAATTCTCTTCTTCTCTCTTCCGTTAGAGGTGGTAGAGTTAGCCTTAGGACGTTTCCTTGCTTTTGGGGTGTTATGTTTAGGTTTTCTATTATTGCCTTTTCCACCAGGTCCACCGCTCCCTTGTCCCAAACCTGCAGGACTATTTGGTTTGCCTCCGGGACGCTTACGGAAGCCAACTGTTTTATGGGAACCTTTGAGCCGTAATAATCTACCTTAATCTCCTCCACCAAGGCGGTGCTTGCCCTTCCTGTCCTCAAGCCACCTATCTCATTCTTGAAATACTGAACCGCCTTTTTCATATCCTCTTCTGTGCTTTTAAAAATCTCCTCCATCATGTTTAATGATTATAGCATACCTCTAGAGTAATAGCTTTCGCTTACTGTGCGTGTTTTTAATAAAAGAAATTAACTCCTCTGCGTTTTTGTTTTTGACGATCTCAGCAAGCTCCTTTAATTTATCCCTTTCATAGGGGAAAGTCTCTATTATAGCCTTTACCTGAGAAAGTCCCAAATATTTCCTTGTGTATTCGCTCTCTGAATACTTGTAGGTTGTCATAAATTCACTATCAGTTAAAGTCCTAAAGTATTCCAACACCATGTTGAAGTAATCTTTTAGAAGTAGTTGGACATCTACTGGGATAGATGGAGAAAAAAAGAGCTGAATTGGGTGCGTTCTGTATTTTTCCTTTGAAACCAAAATCCCATCTACTCCATAAACATCTTTGATAATATACAGCCCCGCCCTTCCCTCCTGCCTTCCCGTATCAAGGGTTCTGACAAAGAGAATGTTTGATTTTATCTTCTCATAAAGTTTATCATTAACATACAGTATTTTCTTTTCATATTCTTTGCCATCAAAAACGCTAACATCTATTACAGAAACCTCATTCGTTCCCTTATTCTTTTCCACTTCATCCATTGTTAGATAAAAGGAAAATTTTAAAGGCTTGTTAGATTTGTATTTAGAGACAAACTCATCAAAATCATTGCCCGCCCTAAAGTGGTTTTTAGGTTCAAGTACATAGATTTTTCTTTTCTCTTCACTGTTTATTTTTATCCCTTCAAAGGTGAGAGTTTCTTTTTTGGGCTCAGGTTTCCTTTCAAAAAAGCATATGCATACATTAGTTCCCGTATGTTCAAAAATCTTTCTCTCAAAAATGTAAGCCCTTTTTATTGTGTAGAACTTGAGAAAGTCCTCCCTAATTTTATTTGAAATAGCAGAACCGAAAAGAAAGTTTGAAGGAATAACGTAGATCATGTGTTTTATTCCATGCTTTAGGTCGTTCATCATTGCCAACTGATAAAGGTCTTGGTAGGGTTCAAAATCTCCGCTGAAGTATTCCAATAACCTTTTGTTAGACTTTTGTTTTGCAATATAGCCTTTGTAAAGGTAGGGTGGGTTAGTTATATGAAATACTGGGAACTCACTGTTGAGAATAAATGTTGGATAGTCTTTAATGGTGTCCCTGATCATGATCCTTTGACGGGCTATATCCTCCGGAATTCCATAACTGCATGCTTTTTTCACCGCTTTTTCCACCATCTCCTCCTGAATATCAAAAAGAATTATGTGTTTCAAAAAGAAGGTTTCCCTCTTCTTTGGAGGGACAAGATTAAGAATTGGTAGGATAAGGTTGCCCTCTCCACAGAAAAGGTCTGCCCAAAGGTAGCTGTAAAGTTTATCCTTTATTTCTGGCAAGATATACCTTTCAAATACTTGAATGGATGTTAAATGCTCTCCGTATATTCTCCTTTTATCCTCATGCCTATATTTCATAATCGTCCCTCACCTAAGTCCTGCAACAGATTTACAAACCCTGCGGTATTCACAAAAAAGTTGTTCTGATTGCGCTTTAGACAATTCTCAATGTCTTCCTTCTGTTGGTACACTTTACTTCCTTGAGGTGGATTTATAAAATAGTTGAAATATAATCCGTCAAGAAATGCTACATAGTGTATATTTTGAAATGGCTCCCGTTGATTTATAAAGCTAATCAACTCGGCTATTTGTTTATCTTGAGCTCCTCCTGTTTCGTTTATGTGTTTCGCCTCTATGATAAAAAAGTGATCCTTTGCTTTTAAAACAACATCAGGCAACTTGCCTTGATACGTCTGGCTAAATCTGTATTCAATGTTATAGTTTGCTATAAATTTATCAAAAAGAACTTTGTTTTGATCTGGCAGGAAGTATCCCAAGATCTGGTCTTTCAGTTCATCAATAGTCCTAAATATTTGAGAACCTTTTAACTTCTGAAGAATTAGATTTGTGATTTTTTCTATTCCAGCTTTTCCCTTTTTTCTTGATACTCCACTGTCGTATAAGGCTTGAACCACAATGTTCGAATATCCGAGCTCATCGTATAGTTTTTTCCTTTTTTCACAATACTCTTCTAATATTTTGTGTAGCATTAACTTTCTATCCCGTTCTGGTAGCTGACGGAAGGATGAATAAGAAAGGTCCAAGGTTTTCCAAAAGGCTATAAACTCCGTGTATTGTATGTTCTTATGTAAGGCTATCATATATATTTCATCTAAAACCTTGCCTAACGCTTGCCTGTCAATCTCCAAAAGCACGCAGTAGGTGGTTATCAACTCTCGCAGTCTTTCTACTTTTTGAATTAGATTTTGATTTTGGACGATTAGCTTGTTAAAGGTGTAATACTCGTCTATTATTGGCTCGGGATTTTTCAGGGATATCTCCCAATAATTCAAGTTCTGCTTTAGCATATCTCAGTTCTTTATTATACTAAGTCTGTTTGACTATTATCATCCATGCCTTACCAAAATAGGTATAAAATTTCCCTATGGCTAAGGTGAAGATTAACAATAAGACTTTTGAGATTCCAGCGGGTGTTAGGTTTGGAGAACTGCACCATGAGATAGAAAAGGCAGGCGTAGAGTTTGGATGCACCGACGGACAATGTGGTGTGTGCGTCTGCACTGTGAAGAAGGGCTTAGAGTGTCTTGCGGAGCCCTCGGACACGGAAGAGGAAACCCTCTGGAGGATCGGCGAATACGAAGAGAACAGAAGGCTAACCTGTCAGCTTGTGATAGAAAAAGAAGGTTGCGAGATAGAGCTTGAAACGGATTAAACGGAGAGGGCGGGATTCGAACCCGCGGTAGGGCTGTAAACCCTACAACTCCTTAGCAAGGAGCCGCCTTCGGCCTCTCGGCCACCTCTCCTAACGAGGAATATTATAACCTTTCTTCATTTAAAATAAAAGTCCCATGAGCAAAACTTTGGTGATGAAATTTGGCGGAACATCGGTGGGAAGTTTGGAAAGAATAGAGAACGCTGCAAGGCGGGTGATAAAAAGACTACAGGAGGGCTACAGGGTAGTGGTGGTTTCTTCCGCCATGGCGGGCGAAACGGACAGGCTTATAAACTTAGCCAAGCAAATAGACCGTTTTCCCTCGGAGAGGGAGGTGGATATGCTCATAAGCACCGGGGAACAGCAAGCCATTGCCCTCTTTGCCCTCACCTTAAACAAGCTGGGGGTGCCCGCGGTTAGCCTCTGCGGATGGCAGGTTCCCATAATCACCGACAAGGTGCATACCAAGGCAAGAATAAAAAGGATCGGCGTTCAGAGGATCAAGAACCTCCTTGAGGAAGGATACACGGTGGTGGTGGCGGGTTTTCAGGGGGTCTCGGAGGATTGGGAGATCACCACCCTCGGTAGAGGTGGTTCTGACCTTTCTGCAGTAGCCTTGGCGTACGCCCTAAACTGCGACTGTGAGATATACACCGATGTGCCCGGTGTCTTTACCGCAGACCCAAGAATCGTTGCCAAACCTAAAAAGATTCCCTACATATCCTACGAAGAGATGTTGGAAATGGCTTCTCTCGGAGCAAAGGTAATGCAGGCAAGGAGTATTGAGTTTGCCATGAAGTACGGTGTTAGAATACATGTTAGAAGCTCCTTCTCTGAAGAGGAGGGAACATGGATAGTACCGGAGGAGGAAGTCATGGAGAAGGTGGAAGTTAGGGCTATAACCTTGGACACCAATGAGTCCCGTTTTACGGTGATTAGGGTGCCCGACAGACCGGGCATAGCCTATAGCCTTTTTAAAGCCCTTGGGGATGCTCACATAGTGGTGGATATGATCGTTCAGAACGTGTCCCATCAGGGCTACACGGATCTGTCCTTTACGGTAAATAAGGCTGATGCGGACAAGGCGGAGGAGATCGTCAGAAGGGTGGCAAAGGAGATAGGCGCAGAAGGTGTGGAGAGGGATGACGATGTGGCAAAGGTCTCCGTGGTGGGCATAGGTATGAAGAGCTCTTATGGCACCGCTGCAAAGATGTTTGAGGTGCTCTTTAAAAACAACATAAACATAATGGCTATATCCACCTCCGAGATAAAGATCTCGTGCCTCATAGAGGAAAAATACGGAGAGTTGGCGGTAAGAGAGCTACACTCTGCCTTTATAGAAGAAGGGGAAGAGGTGCAGGTTATAAACAGTTGAGCTTGGTAGTCCTGCTAACAGATTTTGGCGAAAGGGACGGCTTTGTGGGCGTTTTAAAGGGGGTAATGCTTTCCATAAATCCCTCCCTAAAGTTTGTAGACCTCACCCACCACATAGAACCTTTTAACATAACAGAAGGCGCCCTTGTGTTGAAGGCGCACTACAGGTATTTTCCAAAGGGTAGCATATTCCTCGGCGTGGTGGACCCGGGGGTTGGCTCCCAAAGGAAGGCGGTAGCTGTCCGTTGTGGCGATTACTTTTTTGTGGGTCCTATGAACGGTCTCTTTGACCTTGCCTTGGAGGACATAAGAAAACCTATAGAGTGTAGATTGATTGAAAACTTTACACTACCGAGGGTCAACGAAACCTTTCATGGGAGGGATGTGTTTGCACCGGTCTGCGGTTACCTTTCAAAGGGTGTGCCTTTGGAGTTGGTGGGCAGGAAAATAGAATACGAGTTTTTGCTCAAGTGGGAGAAGGCGGTGGAGTTTGAGGACAGAGTGGAGGGAAAGCTAACATACTTTGACAGATATGGAAACGCTATAACCAACGTGCCATGCATGGGCTACTCTAAGGCTGTTTTCAGGGGAGAGGAAATAAAGGTAGTTAGCCACTTTTTGGCGGGGGAAAGAGGAAAACTAAACAGTCTGTGCGGTAGCTTTGGCTATATGGAGCTTTTTGTCCCACTGGCAAGTGCCAGAGAACTCTTCAACTTGGAGTTGGGGGAAAGGGTTGTCTTTTACTTCTGAGGTCTGAAGGCTTTTAGGCGATGTTCATAGGTGGTTATGTATGGACCGCCAATGAGTTCTATGCAGTAAGGAACCGCAGGAAATACTGCGTCAAGGCACAGTTTTATAGACTGAGGTCTTCCGGGAAGGTTTATGATCAGGGTGGAGTTTCGGATGCCCGCTGTCTGCCTTGAGAGGATGGCGGTAGGCACCTGCTGGAGGGAGACCTGTCTCATCAGCTCACCAAAGCCCGGAAGCATCTTTTGACAAACTGCCTCCGTAGCCTCCGGCGTTACGTCCCTTGGTGCGGGTCCAGTGCCACCGGTGGTAAGTATCAAACAGCACCCTTCCACATCCGCCATGTGTATGAGGGCACCCTCTATGAGCTCCCTCTCGTCGGGGACTATGCGGTAAACGACCTCAAAGGGCGAAGAAACCACCTCGTGGAGATACTCTATTATGTACTTTCCGCTTATGTCTTCGTATTCTCCTCTGCTTGCCCTATCTGATACTGTTAGCACGCCAAACTTCGCTTTTTCCATCTTAAAGTGTAAGTTTAAAATATTATACTCTTTTTTTAAAGGAGTGCGCGATGACGGTGTGGGAATATGATTCATGCGGAGTTGGATTTGTATGCCACACAAAGGGTGAAAGAAGCCATCAGATCGTTAGGTGGGGTATAGAGGCGGTCAAAAACCTCACCCACCGGGGTGCAGTGGGTGGAGACGGCAAAACTGGAGACGGTGCGGGCATTATGCTGGAAATTCCCAAGAAATTCTTTGCGGATTACATAGAGGAAAAGGGACTCTCCATAAGCTCTTTGGACAATTTGGCTGTGGGTGCGGTCTTTCTTTATGAAGACGTGCGCTCCGCGGTGGAGGAGCACATCAAAAAGTCTCCCTTCAAGCTTGTGGGCTGGAGGGAAGTGCCCGTGGATAAGTCTGCGGTGGGAGAGTCCGCCCTAAAGGTCATGCCAAAGATCTTTCACCTCCTCTTGGATTGCGAGAAGGTGGAACCCTCCCTCAGGGAACTGGAGCTTTACCTTTTGAGAAGGTCCATAGAAACAGACAAAAAGCTTGGCAACAAGCTTTACTTTGCCTCTTTGTCTTCCAAGAAGCTGGTATATAAGGGGATGCTTGTGGCCCCTCAGTTGGATGTGTTTTATCCAGAACTCTTGGACGAAAGGCTAACCTCTTGGTTTTGCCTCTTTCACCAAAGATATTCTACAAACACCTTTCCCAACTGGAACTTGGCACAGCCCCTTAGATACCTTGCCCATAACGGCGAGATAAACACCCTTTTGGGAAACAGAAACTGGATGCTTGCCCTTCAACACGAGCTTGAACACGAACTTTTTGGAGAACGTATAAAGCTTGTAAAACCTTTGGTCTCTTACGATGAAAGCGATTCTGCCTCTTTGGACAGGGTCTTTGAGCTTCTGGTTTTGGCGGGCTACTCGCCCGAACATGCCATAAACATGCTCATCCCACCCGCCTGGGAGTCTGTGCCCTGGCTACCAAAGGAGGTTGTTCAGTTCTTTGAGTATCAGTCCCTTTTAATGAAGCCCTGGGATGGACCCGCCGCCATTGCCTTCACCGATGGGGAGGTGATCGGTGCCCACTTGGACAGAAACGGTCTTAGACCCTCCCGCTACATCCTTACCGAGGACCACATACTGGTCCTTGGCTCCGAGGTGGGAATGATAGACCTCTCTGGGAGAAAGATTAAGGAAAAGGGAAGGCTCGGTCCCGGAGACACCCTTTTGGTTAACCCTAAAGAGGGAAAGATAGAAAAAACAGAAGAAATACTTAAAAGGCTTGCAAGCCAAAAGCCTTACGGCGAGTGGCTCGAAAGACACCTCAAAAGGCTAAGGGACTTTGTTAAAGGTCAAGCCATTGACATAGAAGAGGACAAAGAGCTTATAAGAAAGCAAGTAGCCTTTGGCTACACGCAGGAGGAGATAAAGAATGTTCTTTCCTACATGGCGGAGGAGGGAAAGGAGCTGACCTTCTCTATGGGAGACGACACGCCCATACCACCACTTTCTGAAAAGCCCGTGCTTTTGTTCAGGTACTTCAAGCAGAGGTTCGCCCAGGTTACCAACCCACCCATAGACCCAATAAGGGAAAGGGTGGTAATGTCCTTGCGTATGAACCTGGGCTACAAGAGGAACTTTCTCAAGGAAACTCCAGAACACGCAAAGAGGCTTCAAATAGAGAGTCCCATTTTACTACCAGGGGAGTTTAAGGCTATCCTTGAGCAGAAGGACTTTAAGGTTGCCTGGGTGCCCATGACCTATCCCAAGGAAAGAAGCTACTGCGTTGTGGAACTTCAGGATCTGGCAGGTGAGCGTCGGATCACGGACATTTTGTACGACGCCATGTATGAGGGCGTTAGCATATGCGACCTGAGGATGGGTGTGGAGATTGTGTGCAGAAGGGTGGAATCCGCGGTGCGCGAGGGTGCGGAGATTGTGGTGCTTTCGGACAGGAACATAAATAAATACCGTTTGGCGGTGCCAAGCCTTTTGGCTGTCTCTGCAGTCTTTAAATGGTTATCAGAAAGACGGCTTTCCAACAAGGTTTCCATAATAGTAGAAACGGGAGAGGCAAGGGACCCTCATCACATAGCCTGTTTGATAGGCTACGGTGCGTCCGCAGTGTATCCATACTTGGCATACCAAACCATAAAGGACCTCTGCCAAAAGGGAGAGATCAGGCAGCCCTTTGAGAAGGCAATTCTTAACTACAAGAAGGCTTTGGAGGATGGGCTTTTGAAGATCATGTCCAAAATGGGTATATCCACCCTCAACTCCTATCATGGTGCAAAGATCTTTGACACGGTTTGTCTAAATAAAGATTTTGTGGAAGAGTACTTCCCGGGTACTCCCGTTACCTTGGAGGCAGATGGCATCTTTGAAGTGCAAGAGAGCTTGCTGATAAGACACGATGCGGGATACGAGGTGGATCAGCCTCAGCTTGACTATGGGGGACATATGAAGTTCCGCAAGGGTGGAGAGTGGCACGCTTGGTCGCCCTTTGTGGTAAGGGCACTTCATAAGTTCTTGGAAACAAAAGACTATCAGGATTACAAAGAATTTTCAAGGATCGCCAACGAAGAAAGACCAACCTTTATAAGACACCTTCTAACTTACAAAAAGGCAGACCAGCCCATTCCCTTGGAGGAGGTGGAGCCCGAGGAGAGCATTCTAAAGAGGTTCGTCACCGGTGGCATGTCCTTGGGAGCACTCTCTCCAGAAGCCCACGAGGTTTTGGCGGAGGCTTGCAACAGGCTTGGTATGAAGAGCAACTCAGGAGAGGGTGGAGAGGACCCAGCAAGATACTGGACCATAAAGAACTCTGCCATAAAGCAGGTGGCGTCCGGTAGGTTTGGAGTAACGCCCACCTACTTGGCATCTGCCAAGGATTTGGAGATTAAAATTGCCCAAGGGGCAAAGCCCGGGGAAGGTGGGCAACTGCCCGGGCACAAGGTCAGCGAATACATCGCAAAGCTCAGGTACTCCCAGCCGGGTATAACCCTGATATCTCCCCCACCCCACCACGACATTTACTCCATAGAGGACTTGGCACAGCTAATAAACGACCTGAAGGAGGCAAACCCCCAAGCCAAGGTGTGCGTAAAGCTTGTGGCAGAAACAGGAGTGGGCACAGTTGCAGCAGGAGTAGCCAAGGCGTACGCAGATATAGTCCAGATTAGTGGTGCGGAAGGTGGCACCGGTGCAAGCCCCTACAGCTCCATCAAGAACGCGGGCAACTACTGGGAAATCGGACTTGCAGAAACCCAAAGGGTTTTGATGGAAAACAACCTGAGGGACAAGATAAGGGTGAGGGTGGATGGGGGCATGAGAACGGGCAAGGACGTGATCATTGCCGCCCTTTTGGGTGCGGAGGAGTTTGGCTTTGGCACCGCTGCCATGATAGCGGAAGGGTGCGTAATGGCAAGGTTGTGCCACACAAATCAGTGTCCTACTGGCGTTGCCACCCAAGACCCCAAATACAGGGAAAAGTTCAAGGGCAAGGTGGAAAATGTGATGGCTTACTTTAAGGCAGTGGCAAGGGAGGTGAGGGAGATCCTTGCGGAGATGGGCTTTAGGAGCCTGGATGAGATCATAGGAAGGCGGGACCTCTTGGAGGTTGTTAGCTTTGACCACATACCCGGCTCCAAGCGGGTAAAGCTTGAGGAGTTTTTGAAGGAAGACTATCCAAAGGACAAACCCCTCAGGTGTTTGGTGGAAAGAAACGACAACCCACGCAGGAGCACCTTAGCCAAGCAGTTGGAGGAGGAGATTGTTCCTTACATAGAAAAAGGGCAGAAGGTCTACAGAGAATACACCATAAGAAACATAGACAGGAGCGTGCCCACGCGCCTTGCCTACTACATAGCCCTAAAATACAGGGACGAAGGACTTCCGGAGGATACCATAAACTTGGTCTTTGTGGGCACCGCAGGACAGAGCTTTGGTGCCTTCAACCACAGGGGTATGTCTTTGACCCTTCTGGGCGATGCCAACGACTATGTGGGCAAGGGTATGTATGGGGGAAGGATCGTCCTAAAACCTTTGGATGTGGAGGACACCCAAAACCACGTGATCATGGGCAACACGTGCCTTTATGGTGCAACGGGCGGAGAACTCTTTGCGGCGGGAAGGGCAGGAGAACGCTTTGGAGTAAGAAACAGCGGAGCCATCGCAGTTGTGGAAGGAGCTGGTATGCATTGCTGTGAGTACATGACTGGGGGCATAGTGGTTGTCCTTGGTTCTGTGGGCTACAACTTTGGTGCGGGCATGACCGGAGGCTATGCCTATGTGTTGGACCCAGAATTGCCAAAGAAGATCAACACCTCCTACGTGTTGGCAAGAAGGCTCATCTCCGAGGCGGAAAGGGAAGAGTTAAAGGAACTGATAGACAAGCACTACAAATACACCCAAAGCCAGTGGGCAAAGTATATCCTAGAAAACTTTGAGGAGTTTGCGGAGAAGTTCTACAAGGTGGTTCCCTTAGAGGCTTGCAAGAGGGACGCCTTTGGAGCTACCGATGTTTGCGAGGTGGAGGTAAAGTCATGAAGAGGGTCATCTTAGCCTACTCGGGAGGGCTGGACACCTCCGTAATAGTGCGTTGGTTATCGGAAAGGGGCTACGATGTGATCACCTACACCGCCGACGTGGGACAGGGAGAGGAACTCACAGAAATCCCACAGAAGGCTAAGGCTTCTGGAGCGGTGGATGCCATAGTGGAGGACCTAAAGGAGGAGTTTGCAAGGGAGTACTGCCTGCCCACCCTAAGGGCCTTAGCCCTCTACGAGGGAAGGTATCCTCTAACCGCATCCCTCTCAAGACCGCTCATTGCCAAAAAGTTGGTGGAGTATGCGGAAAAGTTTGGGGCGGACTTTGTAGCCCACGGCTCCACAGGAAAGGGAAACGACCAAGTGAGGTTTGAGCTGTCTGTTTGGGCTCTAAACCCAAACTTAGAGGTTCTGGCACCAGTGAGGGAGTGGGAGTTCAAATCTCGGGAGGAAGAGGTGGAATATGCCCTACGTCATCAGATACCCGTTAAGGCTACCAAGGATAAGCCCTACTCCATAGACAAAAACCTTTGGGGCGTCTCCATAGAGTGCGGACCCTTGGAGGACCCATGGACAGAGCCTCCCGAGGACGCCTTTGAATGGACCGTATCTCCAGAGAAAGCCCCCAACGAGCCTGAGTATGTGGAGATCACCTTTGAAAAGGGAGTTCCCACCCAGTTAAACGGAAAAACCTACGAAAAGCTCAGCGACCTGATCCTTGAACTGAACCGGATTGCAGGAAGGCACGGTGTGGGACGCATAGACATGGTAGAAAACCGCCTTGTAGGTATAAAGAGCAGGGAGGTTTATGAGGCACCAGGGGCAACGGTTCTATACAAGGCATACCAAGACCTTCTTTCTTTGACCACAGACAGATGGACCTTTCACTACTTCCTGACCCACATACCCCACGAGTATGCCAAGCTTGTTTATGAGGGCCTCTGGTTTTCTCCCCTGAGGACTGCCTTGGATGCTTTCACAGAAAGCATAGCCCAGTTTGTTAATGGCACCGTAAGGCTCAAGCTATACAAAGGTAATGCCCAGGTGGTGGGAAGGAAATCCCCCAACTCCTTGTATTTGGAGGATTTGGCAACCTACTCGGAAAGGGATGCCTTTGACCACAGGGCGGGAGCCCAATTTACAAAGGTCTTTGGACTTCCCCTAAAGGTCCTTGGGAGGGTAAGGAATGCTCATAGCGGTCCCTCTGACAGATAAAAACTTTGAAGAGGACGCAAGGGCTATAAAAGATTTAGGTGCGGATGCGGTAGAGGTTAGGGTGGACCTCTTTGAGGACAAAAGTCCAGAAAAGGTCCTTTGGTGTTTGCAAAAGGCAAAGTCCTTAGGTCTTTTGACCATTCTGACCATAAGGAGCCCGCAGGAAGGTGGCAAAGAGGTGCCAAACAGGAGAGAGCTCTTTGAGAGGGCTTGCCACCATTCAGATTACACAGACATTGAACTTTCCTCCCAAGACCTCCTTCCCTCTGTAAGGGATTTAGTGAAGGGCTCAGGGAAAAAACTCATCATCTCTTACCACAACTTTGAGCTAACACCCGCCAATTGGATCTTGAGGGAGGTCTTCAGACAAGCTAGAAGGTGGTCCGCGGACATAGTAAAGGTGGCGGTAAAAGCCAACTCCTACCAGGACACTGCAAGGCTCTTGTGCCTTTGCGAAAAGGAGGAGGGAGAAAAGGTCATAATAGCCATGGGCAAATACGGAAAAATCTCTCGCTTGGCAGGATACATTTTTGGTAGTGTGATAAGCTACGCCTTCTACCGGTCTGCCACCGCAGAAGGTCAGCTCTCCCTGGAGGAGATGGTAAGACTAAAGAGAGAGTTTTACTCTTGAAGAAAGTTCTCCTTACCCGTTCAAAGGACGATATAGAGAGGGACAGAAAGCTCTTTGAAAAGGAGGGCTTTGAGGTTATAGCTTTGCCACTCATACAGGATGTGCCCTTGGACTTTGACGTGCCAGAAGGTCCCTTTGACTTTGTGCTCTTTCAGAGCCAAAAGGCGGTAAAGTACTTTTTCGCTAAGTGTTCTTTAACAGGGAAAGAAAAGATCTTGGCGGTGGGAGAAAAGACAAAGGCAGAGGTGGAAAAGCATGGCTACAATGTCTGGGCAGTTCCCACCAAGTTTTACGCGGAGGAGGTCGCAAAGCTTTTGCAGGGCTACGGTGGAAGGGTTCTGATCCCAAGATCCTCTGCAGGAAGGGAGGAGGCAATCGAAAGCTTAAGGAAGCTTGGCTTTGAGGTGGTCCCCCTTGACGTTTACGAAACCAAGCTTTTAGACTATCCACCGGAGGAGTTTGAAGCCAAGGTAAGACCCTCAGACTTTTTAGTCTTTGCCAGTCCGTCCGCAGTTAAGGGCTTTTTTGCAAATTTGCAAAAGCTAAGAGACAAAAGCCTTTTAAAGGATAAAAAAGTTGTATGCATTGGCAAAACTACCAAAGGAGAGTGGGAAAAGACCTTTGGTACCCCCTGTGAAACCCCAGAAAAACCAACAATGGAAGATATTCTAAGGCTCCTAAAGAAATTGGCATAATTTTTGCATATAAAAAATGAGGAGATGAAGAAGGCCACCATAAAACAAGAGGTTACCTTTGAAGGTATAGGACTTCATTCTGGTGAGTTTTCAAGGATCGTTCTGCACCCAGATGATGGTGGCTCTGTTAGGTTTTTGATAAAGGGTGAAATGATTCATGCCCATTACCAGTATGTGGTGAACACCAATTACTCCACCGACCTGGGGAAAAACGGCGTGGTGGTAAAAACGGTGGAGCATCTTCTAGCAGTCCTTTACATCCTCGGTATAGACAGCGTGGTGATAGAGTTCTTAGAAGGTTTTGAAGTGCCCGCCATGGACGGCAGTGGTTATTACTTTTACAAGTCTCTGAAGGGCTTGGTCTATGAGATTGACCAAGAGAGGGAATTTTTAAAGATAGAAAAGCCCATAAGCGTTAAAAACTGCACCGCAAAGATTGATGCCCTACCGAGTAAAGACTTTTTGGTGGAGTACATCGGGAGCGTGGAGGGTGCCCTCAAGGACCATCGGGTTAAGTTCAAGGGAAACGCCAAGGACATAGTCTTTGCCAGAACCTTTTGCTACGATTATCAAGTGGAAGCCCTCAGGAACATGGGCTTGGCGAAGGGTGGCAGTTTGAAAAACGCAGTAGTGCTGACCAAAGAGGGCAAACCTTACAACCGAGAGGGTTTAAGATGCAAGGATGAACCCATAAGGCATAAGCTTCTGGACCTAATAGGAGACCTTTCCCTTTTAGGCAAAAGGCTACAGGGCAAAGTTGTATCCCATTACGGAGGGCACAGTCTTAACTATCAACTGGTGAAAGCTCTTTCTGAGTTATAATATTTCTTTCCATCCATGACAAAAGAAGAGGGCCTCTTAGAAAAGGGTCTTTACTTTTTAACTGCGCTCGTTATAAATCTTATCCTTTTTACACTGCTTTCCACCTACCTTTTGTTTGCAAGACTTAACTACGAGGTAAATAAACCCATTACCTTGCTTTTGGAAGAAATACCCAGAGAGGAGAAGGTAATCTTTGAGAAGAGAACACAAAAGGCGGGAGGAATTAAAGAGAAGCTTGAAAAGGCTAAGGGAGGTAAGCCTGTCCCTTCCCTTCCTCCAGCGACAACCAAGAGTGGGGATGTCCCAGTAGCCTCAAAAGAAACCACCGAAAAGTCCATTCTCTCGGAGATAGAAAGGAAGGTCAAAAGCCAAAAAGCGGAAGCTACTCAGGGCAAACCTACTGTTAGCGAGAGCTTTGGTGAGCTCAGCGGAGTGGTCTCAGGAAGTGGGGTGGATCTGGCAAAAGGTACCACGAGAAAAATCTTGTACATTCCTCCCTTTCCACAGCTTAGGGCTACTGAACTGCCCTCCACCTTTCAGGCTAAGCTCTGGGTGGAGCCTTCGGGTAGCGTTTCTAAAGTTGAGGTCCTAAAAAGGAGTGGTGTGCCGGAGATAGACAGCGTCTTGGTGCAACTTTTAAGGGGTATAAAGTTTGAACCCATAGAAGGTAATATAATACAAACAGGCATTATAACCTTTAGGTTTAAAGGAGGCTGAGGATGATCGGTAAGTTGGTAAGGCTTGAGAGGATCATAAACAGGGAGACAGGCAGAACAATAATAGTGCCCATGGACCATGGGGTGAGCTCTGGTCCCATAGAGGGTATAGTGGATATTAAAAAGGCTGTGGAGGATGTAGCGGAAGGGGGTGCAGATGCGGTGGTCCTCCACAAGGGCATGGTAAAGGCGGGACACAGGGGGCACGGCAGAGACATAGGGCTCATAGTGCATCTTTCTGCCTCCACAGACTGGGCTCCCACAAGAAATGACAAGACCTTGGTGTGCACCGTGGAGGAAGCCATAAAGCTTGGAGCGGACGGAGTTTCCATCCACATAAACATCGGGGCGGACTTAGAGAGGGAGATGCTCAGGGACTTTGGCATAGTTTCCAAAGCTTGTGAAGAGTGGGGCATGCCCCTCTTGGCAATGGTTTACGGCAGGGGAAAGGATATGAACCAGTATGACCCAAAGGTAGTAGCCCACTGTGCAAGGCTGGGGGCGGAGCTTGGGGCGGACATAGTGAAGGTTCCCTATACGGGCTCTCCAGAAACCTTTGCTCCAGCGGTGGAGGGTTGTCCAGTGCCGGTGGTTATTGCGGGTGGTCCCAAGATGAAGACGGAAAGGGAGGTCCTTGAAATGGTCTACGGTGCCCTGCAGGCGGGTGCAAAGGGGCTCTCAATTGGTAGGAACGTCTTTCAAGCCAAGAACAGGGTTCAAATGGTAAAAGCTTTGTATAAGTTAGTTCATGAGAACGCCTCCGTGGAGGAGGCTCTTAGCCTGTTGGAAGGAGGTAAATGAATGGGACTTTTGGAGGGCAAAAGGGCACTTATTATGGGCGTTGCCAACGAAAGGAGTATAGCCTACGGCATAGCTAAAGCCTTTCACAGGGAAGGTGCAGAGCTTGCCTTTACCTATGCCAACGAAAAGCTAAAAAAGAGGGTGGAGGAGGTTGCCAGTGAGTTTGGCTCAAACTTGACCTTTGAGTGCGACGTGTCCAAGGACGAACATATCAAGGCGTTAAGGGAGTGGCTTGAAAAAAACTGGGGAAGCCTTGACATAATAGTCCACTCCATAGCGTACGCACCAAAGGAGGAGTTCAAGGGTGGAGTAATAGACACCTCCAGGGAGGGCTTTAAAATCACAATGGACATATCTGTTTACTCATTAATAGCCCTTACACGGGAACTTTTGCCCTTGATGGAGGGAAGAAACGGAAGTATCATAACTCTGTCCTACTACGGAGCGGAGAAGGTGGTGCCACACTACAATGTTATGGGTATAGCAAAGGCAGCCTTAGAATGCGCAGTCCGATACCTGGCTTACGATATTGCCAAGCACGGACACAGAATAAACGCCATATCCGCAGGACCAGTAAAGACCCTCGCTGCGTACAGTATTACCGGCTTTCACCTTTTGATGGAACACACCACAAAGGTTAATCCCTTTGGTAGGGCAATAACCATAGAGGATGTGGGAGATACTGCAGTTTTTCTGTGCAGTGATTGGGCAAGGGCTATAACGGGAGAAGTTATCCATGTGGATAATGGCTATCACATTATGGGCGTCTTTGGTAGAGAAGAAGAGATCAAAAAGGAAGTTTTTGGCAAAAGTGAATGAAAAAATGGTTTCTTATCCCACTGTTGGCTTTGCCCTTAATCTTTCTGACATGGTCCTATCTATATCGTGAGCCAAAAACTGCGGTTGCCCAAATAAAAGAAGTTAAAAAGTTCGTGTATGCGTCCGGATATGTGGAGCCCGAGGACTTTGTGCTGGTAAAGTCAGAGGTCTCTGGGATAGTAGAGGCGGTCTATGTAAAAGAGGGGGACAAGGTAAAGAAGGGTCAGGTGCTTGCAAAGATTTCCGCCCAAGAGCTGGAAAGCTCCATAAAGGACCTTCAGGCAAGGCTTAGCCTGGTGGAAGAGCGGCTGAGAGAAGACTCTCCTTACCTTAGGTCCTTGAAGGAGAAGGTAGAAGCCTCCGAGCTACAGCTCAGGCAGGCGGAGAGGGAGTATGAAAGGAGAAGGGATTTGGCCGAGAGGGGGCTAATTCCAAAGGAACAACTTGAAAAGTTCAAAACCACCTACGAAATCCACCGCAAGGAGTACGAAGCAAACCTAAGCCAATACAGGGATGCTATAAAAGGTTTACAAACGGAAAGCAAAAGCTTACGGGCACAGATAGAAAGGCTGAACACCCAGAGGGAAAAGTATCTCATAAGAAGTCCAATTAACGGAGTGGTCCTGTCCAAGTTTGTAAAGGAGGGAAGCTACATAAACCACCTCTCCCAAGAGAATGTCCTGTTTAGTGTGGGAGACCCAAGCAGGTTGGAAGTGGTCTTAGAAATAGACGAGGAGTATGTGGGGCTGATAAAAGAGGGACAAAGGGTCTTTCTTTCCGTTGATGCCTTCCCAGGGCAAACCTTTGAGGGCACCATCTACTCCAAAGAGGGACAGCTGGACAGGACGAGGAAAACCATAAAGGTGAAAGTCCGGGCAAACCTTCCACCCAACACGCCCGCCTTTGCCACAGTGGAGGGTAAGGTCTTGGTGGAAGAAAAGTCCGCCCTACTGGTGCCAAAGGAAGCGGTCAAAGATGGAAAGGTGCTGAGATATGAAAGAGTCCGTTCAGTGGAGGTGCCCGTTAAGTTGGGTGGAGAGTATGAGGGCTACGTGGAGGTCTTGGAAGGGCTCAAGGAAGGTGATAGGGTGATTTTGCGATGAACCATGTACTCTTTTTGGCACTAAAGCTCCTTCTGGAGAGAAAGCGTCAGACAGTCATATCCTTTTTGGGTGTTAGCATAGGAGTTTCCGCCTTTGTGGTGATGAGTTCTCTGATGCTGGGCTTTCAGTCTTACTTTATCCAACAGGTCATAGACTTGGAGCCTCACATAAGGATAAAACCCAAGGAGAGTGCGGAGGACCGCCTAAGGCAGGATTTTTCTGTGGTCCTTGGGGCAAAGCCAAAGGAGGAGGAAAAAATTCTGGGCTGGAGGGACCTGATGCAGGGGTTAGACAAGCACCCTGAAGTGGTGGGCTCTGCGCCAAGGCTAGTGAGCAGGGGCATTGTTCAATACGGCACCAAAGAAAAGCCCGTCAATTTGCTTGGCATAGACCCAACAAGAGAGCCCAAGGCATCCATAATAGAGAGGTTCTTGGTCTATAAAAACCTTAAAAGCTTGGAAAACAGAAGGGATGGAGTTATCCTCGGAGTGTTAGTTGCCAAAAGCTTGGGTATAAAAGGGCTGGGCGGAAAGGTGGTGATCACCACACCCAACGGCGTATCTTCCACCTTTCGTGTAATAGACATCTTTGACTCTGGCATTACCAACTTGGACGACACAAGGGTGTATATGCACATAAACACCTTGCAATCTATCTTGGGCAAAGAGGGGCAGGTAAACGAGATCGTCATAAAGCTAAAGGACCCAGAGAGGGCAGAAAGGTTAGCCAAAGTCTTCAGTGCAGGGCTCAACTACGAAGTGGAAAGCTGGCAGAGGGCCTACAGGAACTTTTTGAGCATCTTTAAAATTCAGAACATAATAACTTACCTCATTGTCTTTGCAATACTGCTGGTTTCTGCCTTCGGGATCTTCAACATAATAATGATGACCGTGCTGGAAAAGAAAAGGGATATTGCCATTTTGATGGCTATGGGCTATTCAAGGAGAGACATACTTTTGATCTTTTTGGTGCAGGGGGTTTTTGTGGGCTTGGTGGGTGCGGTGCTTGGCTCCATAATAGGTTATGGCTTGCAAGAGTATTTGGCATCTGTGAAGTTGGATGTGGAGGGGCTCATAAGGACTCAGGGCTTTGTGCTATATAGGAGTTTTAGCCTTTACATCTACGGCGGAATCTTTTCTGTCCTCTTTGCGGTGCTTGCCAGCCTTTATCCCTCCTACAGGGCAAGCAGGCTGAACCCGGTGGATATATTCAGGAGTGCTTCTTAACAAAATCTTAACAATTCTTTTCTAAAATCTTAAACAACAAAACCATTAGGAGGTGTGTGATATGAGAAAGCTTGCGTTGGGAGTTTTAGCCCTTTCCACCTTTGCCTTCGCGGGCACGGACCATCCCGCCATTGACACGATCCTCTACATACTCATGGACAAGGGCCTGATAACACCCGAGGAAGCTCAAGAGTATGCCAAAGAGCTCAGAAAGAACATGGCCGAAAGAAACAAAGAAATTGAGTCCATGATCAAAAAAGCTATGGAACAAAAATCCAAGTAAGGAGGTGAAGCCATGAAGAAAGTGCTTTTAGCCACTGCAGTTTTCAGCGGAACAGTTTTAGCTCTTGAGATCACGGGTGCCGGGTCCACATTTGTCTATCCAATCATGTCTAAGTGGGCCTACGAGTATAACAAGGAGACGGGAGACAAGGTAAATTACCAGTCTATAGGCTCCGGTGGTGGCATCAGGCAAGCCATCAACAGGACGGTGGATTTTGGAGCTTCTGACGCACCCCTAACACCCGAGGAGGTGGAAAAGAATAAACTCCTCCAATTCCCCGTGGTTATGGGCGCAGTTGTGGTTACCTACAACGTGCCAGAAATAGGAAAAACTGTATTAAACATGGACCAAAAGGCGGTCTGCGATATCTATATGGGCAAGATCACAAAATGGAACGACCCATACCTGCAACAGCTCAACCCCAACGTAAAGCTCCCCGACAGACCCATAGTGGTAGTGCACAGGTCTGATGGTTCTGGAACCACCTGGATCTTCACCAACTGGCTGTCTAAGGTGTGCCCCGAGTGGAAGGAAAAGGTGGGATTTGGAACCTCCGTCAAGTGGCCCACGGGCGTTGGTGCAAAAGGAAATGAAGGTGTAACAAACTACGTGAAGAGGTCCCAGGGCGGTATAGGATATGTGGAATACATCTACGCCAAGCAAAACAACCTACCCGTTGCAAGGATCAAAAACAGGGAAGGAAACTTTGTGGAGCCAAGCGTAAGAACCATGCAAGAGGCTGCAAAGAATGCCAAGTGGGATAAGTCCAAGCACTTCTATGAGGTCCTCACAGACCAACCCGGTAAAGATGCCTACCCAATAACGGGCGCAGTATTCATACTGATTCCCAAAGACCAACCCGAGAGGGCTAAGAAAGCTACTACCTTCTTCAAGTGGGTTTTTGAAAAGGGAGACAAGTATGCCCAAGAACTCCAATACATACCCATGCCCGAAAACGTCAAAAAGCTCGCCGCTGAATACTGGAAGGATAATGGCGTAGCACCATAAGGGTGGTATAACTATGGAGCAGGTGGCGGAAGTACAGAAGAGCCTAAGGGAGATCAAAACCCGCGGAGAGTTCTTAGAGAGGTTTTTAAAGCTTAGTCTCGGTTTTTGGGCCCTCTTCGCGGGGCTCCTCTTTCCAATACTTGCGGGAGTTATCCTTCTCTACGAAGCAAGGCTCGCCATAGAAAAGTTTGGCTTTATACACTTTTTGACCTACACCAACTGGGACCCTGTGCAAGAGGACTTTGGCGCCGCCACCATGATCTTTGGTACGGTGGTTAGCACTCTTCTCTCCATGCTCATTGCCGCACCCGTTGCCATAGGCATAGCCATATTTATCACCGAGTTGGCACCCAATTGGTTTAAACCCATAGTATCCACTGCGGTGGAGCTCCTGGCAGCCATTCCAAGCATCATATACGGGCTTTGGGGCTTTTTTATCCTTGCCCCCATAATGGCAACCAAAGTGGAGCCTTGGCTCCAAGACAAGCTGGGAGATGTGCCCCTCATAGGAAAGCTCTTTCAGGGTGCGCCCACTGGCGTTGATGTATTGACCACCAGCCTTGTGCTCTCCATAATGATCATACCCTTTATGGCCGCGGTTGTGAGGGATGCCTTTAACATGGTCCCTCCCATAATGAAGGAGTCCGCCTACGGTCTTGGGGCTACCAAGTGGGAGGTTATAAGGCAGGTGGTAATTCCCTACACCGCATCGGGCATAGCGGGCGGTTTAATTCTTTCCGCAGGAAGGGCGCTGGGAGAGACCATGGCGGTGACCTTTTTGGCAGGAAATAACCCACAGATCCCCAAGTCCCTGTTGGAGCCATTTACCACCATAACCGTTGCCCTGGCAAACCAATTCACCGAAGCAGACACGGATGTGTATCTCTCCGCCCTTTACTATGCGGGGCTATTGCTCTACTTGGTATCTTTTACCATGCTCGGTATTGCCAAGTTTATGGTGCTAAGGCTTGAAAAGAGGTGGAAGACATGAGCAGGAAAACCCTTAGGAAGCTCTTTAGCAACTTTATGCTCTTTGTATCCTTCCTCACCGCCGCCTATGGAATTTTTTGGCTATTTTGGATCCTTGGCAGTCTTTTTATAAATGGCTTTAAGTATCTTAGTCCCGAGCTCATCTATTTGGACCCTACACCAGCCGGACAGGAGGGAGGAGGTCTAAGACCTGCCTTTGTGGGACACCTTATCATCACCTCCCTTGCCACTATAATGGGAGTCCCCGTAGGCATAATGGCTGGTATATACTTTGCGGAATACGGAAGGCATAGCAAGTTCTTTATGACCCTCAGACAGATCACGGACATAATGGTTAGCACCCCCTCAATCTTGATGGGCGCTGTGGTTTATGCGGTGCTGGTAAAACCTGTAGGACACTTTAACGGCTTTTCTGGTGCAGTTGCCTTGGCCCTTTTGATGCTACCCGTTATTGCCATCACCACCGACGAGATGCTAAAGTTGGTCCCAAAAGAACTGAGAGAAGCGGCATACGCTTTAGGTGCATACAAGTGGCAAGTTATAAAGGATGTGGTCATGAGGGCAGCAAAGGTGGGAATACTGACGGGAGTGCTCCTGGGCGTTGCCCGTATTGCAGGAGAAACTGCACCCCTGCTCTTTACCTCCTTCAACAACAACGTTTTGACCTTTGACCTTAGGGACCCGATGGCATCCCTGACTGTAACCATGTTCAACTACGTGATGGGACCTTACCACTACTGGCACCAACAATCTTGGGCTGCGGCGTTTATACTGACCATGGGTGTCCTGCTTCTTTCCATAATAGCAAGGGTTTTACTCCACAGAAATCTACTTGAACCTCTCTTTTATATAGTGCGTTCCATAACAGGTAAGAAAGGAGGATAAGCTATGGTAGAGACTCAAACCGCTTTAAAGACCCGCATGGAAGTTAAAAACCTCAACTTTTACTACGGCTCCACTCAAGCCCTCAAAAACATAAACATGCCTATATACGACAGGAAGGTAACCGCCCTCATCGGACCCTCCGGCTGTGGAAAGACCACCCTTCTGAGATGTCTTAACCGTATGCACGACCTGTATCCTAACAACAGATACGAGGGAGATATCCTCCTTGACGGCGAAAGTATATTCAACATGGACGTCATAGACCTCAGGAGTAAGGTGGGTATGGTTTTCCAAAAGCCCACACCATTCCCCATGTCCATTTTTGACAACGTAGCCTTTGGTCTAAGACTAAAGGGCATAAAGGGCACCGAACTAAAGGACAGGGTGGAAAAGGCCTTAAAAGACGCTGCCCTCTGGGACGAAGTCAAAGACAGGCTCAAAGACAGTGCTTTTTCCCTCTCGGGAGGACAACAGCAAAGGCTATGTATAGCCAGGGCTATTGCAGTGGAGCCTGAAGTATTGCTCTTTGACGAGCCTACCTCCGCCCTGGACCCCATATCCACCGCCAAAATAGAGGAGCTCATAGTGGAGCTCAAAAGGAAGATCACCATAGTGATCGTCACCCACAACATGCAACAGGCTGCGAGGATATCTGACTATACGGGCTTTATGTATTTGGGTGAGCTCATAGAGTTCAACCCCACAGAAAAGATATTCACCAAGCCCGACGAAAAGCTCACGGAGGACTATGTGACGGGAAGGTTTGGCTGAGCTTCAGCCTTCCCTCCAGATCTTTTATAAACTGATAAGCGGTCCTTCCGGAAAAACTGCTCCTTTCGGTAGCCCAAAGGAGCGCCCTCTCTTCCAACTCCTGCTGAGGAATAGATATTCCCCTCTCCTTTGCGTAAGCCTTCACGATCTCTAGATACTGTGCTTTGTCAAAGGAGAAAAAGCCAAGCCTAAGCCCAAACCTTTCTACCAACGATATCATCTCTCTGTGGTCTTCTTCTGGGAACTTTCCATCCCTTTCCCTGTTTGCTACAATGTTTCTGCGGTTGGATGTAGCGTACACAAGCACGTTTTCTGGCCTTTCTTCTAAGTCCCCATCCAGCATGGACTTTAAGAGCCTGTATTGGTCTTCCTCAGGTTCAAAGGAAAGGTCATCAAAGAAGAGAATAAAGCGTTTTTTACTGTCTCTGAGCACTTCGTAAAGCTGTGATAGGTCTTCCACCTGAGCTTTATAAACTTGGATGAGTCTTAATCCTTCTTTGCCAAAGAGTGTTAGCATAGATTTCACAAGGGAGGACTTCCCTGTTCCCCTGTCTCCCCAAAGGAGGACGTCGTTGGCAGGATAGCCCTTTACAAACTGTAGGGTATTTCTTTTAGGCTCCTCCTTCTGTCTGTCTATGAAGAGAAGGCTTTCAAAGCTTGGTAGATGCGGATGTGCTATAGGCTGGAGTTTACCATCTTTGAACCTGAAGGCTAAAAACTCTTCAAACATAACCAAATAGTTTAAAATAAAGCCCTATGAGAAAGAATATTCTTTTCCTTTGCTTTTTACTCTCTTCCTGCGGTGCGATTAACCAAGAGGAGCTAAACGCCAGATTAGCCCAGATCAACAGGCGTATAGAAAAACTGGAGGAGGAGCAGAAAACCATTAGAGCCCAGCAGATAAGGACCGAAGAGAGAGTGGATGCCCTATCACAGAATTTGGCAAGCTTAAGGCTTGAGGTGGAAAGATTGAGGGTAGAGGGAAGAACCAGTTCCCCACCACCTACCCTATCAAAGCCGGAAAATATATCCCCGCCCCAACCTGCAAAGGTAGAAGGACAGCCTAGAACGCAACACCAAGAAGGACAAAGAGGTGTAGAGGCTACTTCTTCCGACTACGAGAGGGAATACAAGTTCGCCCTTGACCTGTATAACCTAAGACAGCTAAATCAGGCAAAGGAGAAGTTTATTGAGTTCATAAGAAAACATCCAAAGACTCCTCTTACGGATAACGCATACCTTTGGCTAGGTGTTGTTTATAGAGATTTGGGAGATAATGCTAGGGCGGAGGCGGTGTGGCGCACCTTGGAAGAAAGGTGTAAAAGGGGAGAAATGGTGGATTGCAACAAACTGCCCTCTGCTTACTTACAGTTGGCAAGGCTCTACGAAGCACAGGGAAACAGTGAGAAGGCAAAGGAGTATTACGAGGCAATCCTGAAAGAATTCCCCCTTTCGGAGGAAGCGGAGGTAGCAAAGAAAAAGCTTGGTAGATAAAGGCCTATTTCTAAGCTTTGGTTTTATGGCTTTTCCAAAAAGACCACCGAGACGCCCGCTCCCCCTTCCCTTGGGTATCCCTCCCTACGAAAAACTACCAGATCTGAACCTTCTAAAAAGTCCTCCACCACCCTTTTTAAAACTCCAGTGCCGTGGATAACCTTTACGCTCTTTATCCCAAGTGCCTTGGCCTCCTTCAAGAAAGCCTCAAGCTTATAAAGGGCTTCCTCCGTGCTAAGTCCTATTAGATTTATCTCCGTGGGAAATCTCTTATTGACCTCAAGGGAGTATTCCTCCTGCTCTACTACAGGTGGAGGTGCTTTCTTTAGCTTTTGTTTTTCTACCCAAGCCTTTACACCGCTAAAGGACACTTGCACTTTGTCCTCCCTTACCTCCAGAACCCTTCCCTTTGAGCCCATAAACTCCACCCAATCGCCCACCTTTACCGGTTCCTCCTTCAGTTCTTTCATGACCTCCTGCTTTTTTTCCTTAACAAACTGCTTTATCTTCTGCCTTTCCCTTGCAGTTTTTAAAAGCTCCTCTGCCTCCCTTTCTATCTCCTGCAAATACTGCAAAGCCCTAGACATTCCCTCCCTGTAAGCTTTTTCCTTGATCTCCTCCGAAAGGGCAAGCAAGGACGAATATTCCGCCTTCATCCTTTCCAGCTCTTCCTTTGCCTGCTCCACTTCCTTTAGCTTTCTCTGATATTCCTTTATCAGCTCTTCTAAGTCTTCCTTAGCCTTTGAGAATCTTTCAAACTCTGCGGGCATCTTTTTGCGGGCGTATTCCAAAACCTCTTCTGGCATACCAAACCTTTTGGCGATCTCAAAGGCCATACTGCTACCCACTGCGTCGTAAAGAATATGGTACGTAGGCTCTAAGGTTTCTTTGTCAAAGGATACGCTGGCGGGTGTGTAGTAGTCAGACTCCAAAGCGTAAAGCTTGACGGGCGTATGGTGTGTTGTGGCAAAGACATAAGCCTTTTTGTTCTTTAAATACTCAAGGACACCTATGCTCAGGGCAGAACCCTCCATGGGGTCCGTGCCTGCGCCCAGCTCGTCCAAAAGCACCAAGCTTTTTTCATTAACCAATGGCAAAAACTCTGCCAAGTTTGAGACATGAGCAGAAAAGGTGGAAAGGTTCTGCTCTATGCTCTGTTCATCTCCTATATCTGTGTATATGCCTTCAAAAACCGGCAATTCTCCCTCCTCTATAGGGATGGGCAGTGCAAACTGGAACATGAGGGCACACAGCCCAAGGGTTTTTAGGGCAACCGTCTTTCCTCCCGTGTTGGGACCAGTAAGGACGAGCCCCTTCTTACCCTCAATCTTTATGTCTATGGGCACCACATGGTCCTTGGTGAATATCAAAAGGGGATGTCTGACAGACTTTAAATAAATCCTATCATGCGAAAGCTTCGGAAACTTGCCCCCTATTTCCTTGCTAAAGCGGGCTACCGCCTTTAGGTAATCCAGTTTTAGCAGGGTGTAGTAGGCAGACATAAGCTTTGTGCTGAACTCTCCTATGTAGGAGGTTATCCGCTTTAGAACCTTTTTGACCTCCTCTTCCTCCTCTTCCTTTAACACCACAAGGCGGTTGTTTAATTCCACCACACTGTGAGGTTCCAAGTAGGTGGTGTATCCAGAAGACGAAGTGCCATGTACTATGCCTACGATCTTGTTGATCTCCGTAGTCTTTACGGGCAAAACATACCGGTTATTCCTTATGGTTATGATCCTGTCTGAGAGAAGCCTGTCTGCATCGGGACGGTTGAGGATGTTTTCCAACCTTTTGGTGACCTCCTTTTCTAAATCCCTTATCTTCCTTCTGATGGTTGATAGTTCTGGGCTGGCACTGTCTTTAACAAAGCCCCTCTGGTCTATGGTGCTCTCTATGATGCCTTCTATCTGCGGAAAGTGGTGGAGGGTTTTTAGAAGGTTTCCCAAACTCTTCCTAAGGGGCACATGGGCACCAAGGGCCCTTCTTGCGTCCCTTATGAGCTTTATAACTTTGTATATCTCTAATATTTCCTCCAAGCTAAGGGTTGCATCCTGCAGGACGGATTTTTTTACATAGGGCTCTATGTCTCCAAAGGGATAAAGAGTCAAAGATTCCTCCACCGCAAGAAAGTCCTCCACCAGCTGAATTTCTTGCCTTAGCCCTTCCACATCTGTGTAAGGTTTTAGAGTTTGCAAGAATTTCTCCGTTGCCTTTGAATTGAAGTATCCCTTGAGCCTCTCAAAGACCTTCCACAGCTCTAAGTGGGAAAAGTCCTTCTCCCTCACAGAGAAAAATTTTATATGCAACTTCCCTTCTATAAAAATCCGCCAAGACTTCTTTGTGTTAATTAAAATTGACTTTAAACTGAAATTAACGTAAAATAATGACAGTATTAACAAAGGAGGTAAGGCATGAGGAAGGTATTTTTGCTGACCGCCATAGTATCTTTTGGCTACGCCCAGGAGATTTTGCTAAAGGAGGTGGAGTTAAAGGCTAAGAAGGAGACGTTCAAAGACAGCTTGGAAGTAAGAGAGATAAGGGAAAGCTCTGCAAAGGATGTGGGAGAAGCCCTTACCAAACTGGAAGGTATCTGGAAAGTAAGGAAGGGCGGAATAGCAAACGATGTGGTCCTCAGAGGATTTTACAGGGACAACATAAACGTGCTAATAGACGGTGATAGAGTGTACGCTGCATGTCCCAACCGAATGGACCCACCCGCATTTCACGTGGACTTTTCACAAGTGGAGAAGATAGAGGTTATCAAAGGACCTTTTGACGTAAGACATCAAGGGTCTATGGCAGGTCTTGTAAACATAATCACCAAGAAGCCTGAAAAAGGCTTTCACTTGAAACTCAACGCATCTGCCGGTTCTTTTAACTTTATCAACCTTTCTCCGGTGGTTTCTTATGCAGATGACAAGCTTGGCATCCTTGTGGGCTACTCTTACAGGTATTCTAAACCTTACAAAGATGGCGATGGAAGAAGGATTACCGAGTATGCCAACTACAAACCCCAGTTTATAAACTCAAAAGCCTTTGAAATTAACACATACTGGACTAAACTTGGCTTTAAGCCCATTGAAAATCACAGCGTAGAATTTTCTTACACAAAACAGGACGCAAAACACGTCCTTTACCCATATCTTATGATGGACGCCATCTACGATAAGACGGATAGGTTTAACATGAACTACCAAATAGATGGCATATCAAACACGCTAAAAAGCCTGAAGTTTCACTTCTACTATACAAAAGTGGACCACTTAATGGATAGTAGATTCAGAACTGGTATGTATATGCGAACGGATGCCGAATCAAAAGCATACGGAGGCAGGCTGGAAGCTAACCTGGGTGATCTCACATTAGGCTTTGAGGCTTACAAGAGAAACTGGGATGCTGTCACCTTCCTACAGGCGCTGGGGTTTCCTCAGTTCTCAATACCCGATGTGGATACTGAAAGCTTTGGTCTTTACGGTGAATACAAAAAGAACCTTTCGGACAGGTTGAGATTGGTAGCAGGACTAAGGCTTGACACCACGAAAACCAGAGCAGACAGCTCAAAAGCAAACACAAACCTATACTATGCTTATAAAAACACCAGAAGCACATCAAAAACAGACACCTATCCCTCTGGAAACATACAGCTCTTTTACGAACTTCAAAAGGGCACTGAACTGTTTGTAGGTTTGGGACATTCGGTGAGAGTGCCAGACGCTCAGGAAAGATACTTTGCGTTAATACGCCCGATGCGGGACTGGGTAGGCAATCCAGAACTCAAGCCCTCCAAGAATACGGAGCTTGACCTGGGTATAAAGCACTCCACCGACAAAGCCCTTATAAAAGCAACAGCCTTCTACAGCTATGTGCAGGACTACATAACAGTTCATAAACAATACAGTCCTACTCTGAACAAATATGCCTGCTCCTATGAAAACGTAAACGCCCAATTTTTCGGTGGTGAGGTGGATTTAAGGCTCTCTCTAACTCAAGAGCTCTTTCTCTTTGGTGGAATGTCCTATGTGCAGGCAAGGAAAGAAACCAAACCCGAGAAAAACATAAGAAGCTCAAGAGTTGCAGAAATTCCACCTCTTAAAACAAGGCTCGCCCTCAGGTACGACAAGGGTACATATTTTGGAGAAGTGGAAACGCTCCTGTCTGCAACTCAGTACAGGGTAGATACTGACCTAAATGAGCAAAGAACTTCCGGTTATGGTGTGGTAAATGTTAAAGTGGGTGGGAATTTCAAAGGATTTACTATTACCGCCGGCATTGACAACGTATTTGACAAAAAGTACTATGAATATCTGTCCTACCGGAGAAGTCCTTTCGCAACTGGTGTTAAAGTGCCAGAGCCTGGAAGAACTTTCTACATAAATGCATCTTACACCTTCTGAATAAATTGGTGGGGGGGAGAGGGGGGCGGGCTTTATTAAAAATGATTTATTCCAGCGGTGCGTTGCAAAAGGACATGGAGTCCTGAGGAGAGGTTTCAAGGCATCTGAGGATACACTCACAAGCCCTGCTTAAAACCGCATACAGCAAGGGCTCCTCCTCGGGGGAAAAGGGAGAGAGCACATACTCTACCACTTTGCTTTTATCCTTGGGTCTTCCTATGCCTATTCTAAGCCTTACAAAGTTTTCGGACTTTATTTCCTTTATTATGGACTCAACGCCATGGTGACCTCCACTACTGCCCTCAAGGCGCAAACGTATCCTACCCAAGGGTAGGTCCAAGTCGTCGTAAATTACCATCATCTCCTCTGGATGGATTTCGTACTCTTCAAGGATGTTTAAAACCGCAAGCCCCGAGTTGTTCATGTAGGTTTGTGGCTTTGCCACCAAAACCTCCCTATCAAAAACCTTAACCCTATAAAGATGAGAAAGACACTCTTCCCTGTAGTCCTTCACCCTCAGTTTTTTTAAGAACTCATCCACCACCATAAAGCCCACATTGTGCCGGGTTCTTTCGTACTTTTTCCCCGGGTTTCCAAGACCTACCAAAAGCCTTATCATTAGGTGGTGGTAGTTTCTTCAGTGGTTGTCTCTTCCGCTTCGGGTTCTAAGACTACCGCCACCACCTCCTCGGGGTTGTCTAGTATGATACAGTTAGGTGGAGGTTGTATATCCCTAACGTGCAAAGAGTCTCCAAGCCCCAACTTGCTAACATCCACTACGACCTTGTCGGGTATGTTTTCCACGCTTGCCCTTACGGTAAGGGTTGAAAGAATTATCTCAAAGGTTCCACCCAAGGCTACACCCTCTGGCACGCCCACAAACTCTATAGGCACCTCTATGTCTATCTCCTTGACCTTAGAAATATCGTAAAGGTCTACGTGTATGGGATTGTCTCCGAGCCAACCGTATTGAACCTCCTTCAAAAAGCACACCCTTTTGTCGCCGTTCAAATCCGCCACAATCAGAAAGGTCTCACCGTGAGGCAAAGCCAAAAAGTCCTTCAGGCTCATGTATGCGTGGGCGTTTTCTACTCCCTTACCATAGATCTCTACGGGGATATAACCCTCTCTTCTCATTCGCTTTCTCTCACTTTTGCGTCCGAGTGTTCTGGGAATTAGCTTAACTTCTATCCTTTTCATGCTTTCCTCCTTTATGTAAATAGCATGCTAACAGATTCTCCTTCGTGGATCCTTCTTATGGCTTCCCCTATGAGGGGAGCTATGGATACAACCTTGAGCTTTTCAAGGTTCTTGTGTCCTACTGGTATGGTGTTGGTTACAACCACCTCCTCTATGGACGATTTCCTTAGTCTTTCCACCGCAGGACCAGACAACAGTCCATGGGTAGCAACCACATCCACCCTACTGGCACCCTTTGAAAGCAACAGCTCACTGGCAGCACACACGGTACCCGCGGTGTCTATTATGTCATCAACGATTATAGCCCTTTTACCCTTTACATCCCCTATTATGTCAAGAACCTCCGCCACATTGGGTTCGGGTCTTCTTTTGTAGATTATGGCTATGGGACAACCTATTTTGTTGGCAAGTAGCCTTGCCCTTTCCACACCTCCCGCGTCGGGAGAAACCACCACCGTATTACTACTATCCACCTTATCCTTGAGGTAATCATAAAGAACGCCCAATGCGTGTAAATTATCAACGGGTATGTTAAAAAACCCCTGAATTTGAGGAGAATGCAAATCCACCACCACCACCCTTTGGGCACCAGCAACCGTTATAAGGTCTGCCAAAAGCCTTGCGCTTATGGGAACCCTCGGCTTGTCCTTTCTGTCCTGTCTTGCGTAGGCATAATAAGGTATCACCGCGGTAATCCTACCAGCGGAAGCCCTCTTTATGGCATCCAAGATGAGAAGGAGCTCCATTATGCTCTCGTTTATGGGAGGGCAGAGGGACTGGATCACAAAAACATCCTCGCCCCTCATAGACTCGTTTATCTGGACCCTTATCTCTCCGTCGCTAAAGCGTGAGACGATCGCATCAGAGAGAGGGATGTTTAAATACTCAGAAACTTCCTTTGCCAGATTTTGATTGCTGGTACCGGTCAAAAGTTTAATAGAACCGATCATAATCAAACCTCTTAGTTTTTATGGGAGGGGAAAGCTGGGGTGCCTGGACTCGAACCAGGAGCCCCCGGATCCAAAGTCCGGTGCTCTGCCAGTTGAGCTACACCCCAAGCTTTCCACCTCATAGACTTGCCAACCTCTCAGCTGACAAGCCCTTCTTAGGCTCTCTTCCGATTCTCCCACAAAGAACACGCAAGAACCACTTCCACTAACCAGAGGCCTCTTACCCACACTCCTCAAGAACCTAACCACTTCGCCCACTTGGGGCACCTCTTCTGCACACAGCTCGCCCAACCTGTTCTCCAGAACCTCGAGCTCACCCCTTACTAAGCAATTTATTATTTTATCACGGTCCAAGTTGGGTGTCAATTGTTTTTCACCTACCAGGGAGTAGATTTTCTTAGTGGATACCGCAACCCCCGGATAGACCACCACAAACTTAAACTTGGGAAGGTCAATAGGCTGGATCTTTTCTCCTCTACCAGTGCCCACAGCAGAACCACCGTACAAAAAGAATACCGCATCGGATGAGACCGCAGAGGCTATAGCTTTTAGCTCTTCAAAGCTCAGGGGCTCGCCCAAGAGTTTGTTGACGCCCATTAAAACGGTTGCCACATTAGATGAACCGCCACCCAAGCCTCCGCCTATCGGGATAACCTTCTCTATGTAAACCTGTACCTCCAAGTCGGTGCCTAGGGCTCTTTCCATGAGCCTTAGGGCTTTATAAACCAAATTTTCCTCTTGGGGTATGCCTTTGGAGGTTTCCACCCGCAGTGGACCTTTTTCTAAAATCTCTATCCTGTCAAAGAGGCTTATAGCCTGAAAGATGGTAAAAATCTCATGGTAGTTATCTTGGCGCTTTCCTAAAAGCCAAAGTCCCAAGTTCAACTTGGCAGGGGACAGAAGCTCCATGACTCAGTGTTCCGATTTGATTTTGTAGTAAAAGATAAGCACCGCGATAACCGCAGATACTGCCAAACCAAAGAGGAGAGTATCCACCGGGTTTTTCCACTCTACAAATTTCTTTGTAAAGGTGATGGCAAGGATAAGCACAATCACGCTGGCGAGCTTGGACTTTAACTGGTCTATGTTTTCTATCTTTAGCCACTCGGGCACTTGAAGCTTTCCCACGAAAAGTTCATAGAGCCCTACCGCAAAGATGTACAGAACCACAGAAAGGAGGTGAATGTCCATAACCGATATAAACTTGGTGGCAAGGATGGTGCTGTCTCTGGCTATTTCGTCAGTAAATGCCTTGTATAGGGTCTCAAGCAAGATATAAATGCCGTAAAAACTCAAAAAGACTGCGCCCACAAACAAACTAAGGGACGGTAAGAGGGCTATTGCCTTACCGCTCTCCAAGATTCTTTTCCACATAACCGAGCTCCTCCAGGTCCTTTATAAAGCTCCTTCTGAACTCTTCCCGTAGCTTGTGGGACCAAAAGGATATTTTAAGGCTGTTTCCTTCTATCCTTGCCCAAACTTTACGGTGAATGGTGTAGAAGGCTAAGATCAGTCCCAAAACCAAAAGTATAGAACCTCCCCAGATCAAAGGGGTACCAGGGCTGTAGGAAACCTGCAGGCCACTAAAAAATTGAGGTCTAAAGTCCTCTAAGAAGAATATGTAAGGAAAGTCAGCGAGCTCCTTAAGTTGAAAGAAGGCAAAGACGGTAAGCTCAGGAGAGTAAATAACTGGCACATCGTAGGACTTTCCATCCTTTAGCACCTTTATCATCAGGGCAGGCTTTAGCTGCTGTGTGTCCTCTGGGTTTTCTAAGTTCAACACAGACCTGTCAATGGAAAGGAGCATGTCTTTGAACTCTGCCACCTGCCCAGCCCTGAGCTCCACCGTTCCCAAAAGCGCCCTTTGAGGGTCTTCCGGAAGGGTCCTTCTGTCAAAGACAGAGAGCTTGACATAGCCCGCACTGCCAGTTAGCCCGTAGCTAGCTTGGAATATTCTGTAGGTTCCGTACTCAAAGGGGTCGTTTACAGCCACTGTTCCTTTGGCGACCACTCTGCCGTTCTCTATGATCTCTATTTCACTTTCAAAGCTTGCAATGGCATCCTTTACCTTTGGGTCCCCTCTAAACTCTTTACCCTTTCTCTTTGCCTCCTCTTCGTAGGAAACTATGTGAAAGGCGTTCACCTTAATTTGAAAGGGAAGCTTATAGACCTTATCCTGGCTAAGGCTTGTCATTCTGTCTTCTCTTGCACCCTCTGGCACAATGACCATGCCCCTCTTTCCAAAGAGTCCGTCTATTAGTCCCCCTGCCATTATCACAAGGAGGGCTATATGGACCACATAAACCCCAAGCCGGGAGTACTTACCCTTTTCTCCGTAAAGGTAAATCCTGTTTCCTTCTTCCTCCGCATAGACCTTAAAACCCTTTGACTGGAGAAATCTTATGACCTTTTCCTTGTCCGGGTTCGTCTTGACCTCTATGGGTTTTAGGTGTTTTTCTAAGTGCTCGTCCAATTTTTGAAACCTCTCCTTTGAGAAGGTATGCTTCCAAACACTAGGCAGTCTCTTGTAAGAGCAGAGGATCAGGTTTAGGGCAAGCAGAGCAACAAACAGTATGTAATACCACGAGTGGAAAACATCGTTTAGCCATAGTTTCCAGAACCACTCCGCCTTCTCCGGACCGTACTTATTCACATAAAACTCAAAGGGTCTGTTCTGTTCTATGTAGGTGGAACCCAGCATGGAGAGGATGCCTATGGCGATCATCAAAAATATGGCAAGCTTTAGACTGGCAAAAAACTCAAAGAGAAAGACCGGAAGGCTGTTGAACTTTTTGTAGTCTCGGTAGAGTGCCCTCAGGCTATCCCAGAGAAACTTCAAAAAGGACACTGCAAACAGAAGGCCCGAGACAAACAAGAGGGCAAAATAATAAATTCCAACCTGCTTGAGATGAAATAACCCTGCAATAACTACACCGACAAAAAATACTGAGGAGAGGATCAGAAAGGCATAACCTTTAAACATTTTCAAGAGCCTTATAGTAATCTACTACCTCTCTCCTTATCCTGTCAAGGAGGGTCTTAGATTTTATCTCCACCACCGGGTAGTCCTTGCCACCTTGATTTATGGCCGGCAGTTGGATAAAGAGTCCGCCGTTTTTTGCCTCAAAGAGCTTTATACCCCTTATTATTATCTCGTCTACCTTAACATCCGCATATCCCAAAAGGCGGGGCCTTTTGGCGCTTACTTCAAAGGGGTAAAACTTCAGAAGCTCAACCTCCGGCATCCTGTCGTTGGAGTTTGGCGTATCTTTCAAGGGCTAACCTCCTCCTAAGACCGTTTACCCTGTCTATAAAGGTAACGCCATCCAAATGGTCCAGTTCGTGCTGGAATACTATAGCAGGAAATCCCTCCAACTCATACTCCTTTATCTCTCCCTTTAGGTCCATTGCCCTGAACCTTACCTTTTGGTATCTCTCCACCTCCACCGTAAGACCGGGGAAAGATAGGCAACCCTCCCTGTATCTTATGCTACCCTGTCCTTCTAAGAGCTCAGGGTTTATGAGCACCAACTTTATAGGAGGAGACTCCTTTTTTGGGGAGGTATCTATGACCATTATGCGGAGGGGTTCTCCTATCTGATTTGCCGCCAAGCCTACACCCTCTGCATGATACATAGTTTCAAGCATGTCCTCTACAAGCTTTACTATATCCCTGTCTATAACATCCACCTTTAGGGTGGGGGTTTTCAAAATAGGGTCTGGAAATCGAACAATCTTCCTTACAGCCATAGTGTGAATAATTTAAACCATACTGTGTTAAAATACATCCCTAAATGTGCGGTATAGTTGGATACACAGGCAAAAGGAGGGCAGTCTTTATACTTTTGGAAGCCTTGGAACGCCTTGAATACAGAGGCTACGACTCCTCTGGCGTTGCCCTTCTGGAAGGTGGTCAGATCTTCGTGGATAAGAAGGTAGGTAAGATAAGGGAACTAATAAAGAGCCTTTGGGGAAAGGAGCTCAACGCCACCACTGGAATAGGGCATACCCGATGGGCTACCCATGGGGACGTATGCGAGCTAAACGCCCACCCTCACACCGATGATCAGGAACGTTTTGCCTTGGTACATAACGGCATTATAGAAAACTACCGAGAGCTAAAGGAATATCTCATCTCAAGGGGCGTAAAGTACGTTTCCGAGACGGACACCGAAGCCATAGTGCATTTGATTTCCCTTAACTACGAGGGAGACCTCCTAAAGGCTGTGCTGAAGGTCCTACCTATGCTAAAGGGGGCGTATGCCTTTGCGGTAATCGGTTCCATGGAACCTAACCGCATAGTAGGTGTAAGGTATGGAAGTCCTCTGGTGGTGGGGCTGGGAGAAGGTGAAAACTTTCTTGCTTCGGACATTCCAGCTTTGCTTCCCTTTACCAAGAAGGTTATACCTTTGGAGGATGGAGAAATAGCAGACATTACTCCGGATGGTGTTAGCATCTATGACTTTGAGGGCAACCTAAAGGTAAAGG
>Ga0326761_1000004_pt1 | contig 74860 bp, 78 predicted proteins | sample GCREP_P_FD_207739 | JGI IMG/M metagenome (GOLD analysis project Ga0326761, IMG submission 207739) | Hot spring water microbial communities from Geyser Creek Basin, Yellowstone National Park, WY, United States - GCR.EP_P | ecosystem: Environmental > Aquatic > Thermal springs > Unclassified... | reverse complement strand
TGGCATTACGCCTGCGGCAAGGACGCAGGTTATGGCAGAGGTTAGGGTAGATTTACCGTGGTCTACGTGCCCTATTGTTCCTACGTTCACGTGCTCCTTCTCCCTTACAAACTTCTCCTTTGCCATGCTATAACCTCCTAAATTTAAGCCCAGGACCGGACTTGAACCGGCGACCTCACCCTTACCAAGGGTGTGCTCTGCCCGCTGAGCTACCTGGGCTCTTTATTTACAAGAGCGGGCGACGGGACTCGAACCCGCGACCTGCTGCTTGGAAGGCAGCTGCTCTACCACTGAGCTACGCCCGCTACAGTGGAGGGGGCAGGATTCGAACCTGCGCAGGGCGGAAGCCCGGGGGATTTACAGTCCCCTGCCTTTGACCACTCGGCCACCCCTCCTGAGCCCAAAGCTGGCGGTGGGACTTGAACCCACGCCCGCGGGATTACAAATCCCGCGCTCTGCCCACTGAGCTACGCCAGCTCAGTATAAAAAATTATATCATAATCCCGCGCTGAGGTATAATATTGCTCCCGGAGGAGGAAAGATGGACATAAAGAAAATACCCGCCGGCAAGAACCCACCAGAGGACATTTATGTGGTCGTTGAGATCCCACAAGACAGCCCCATAAAGTACGAACTGGACAAGGAGACAGGTGCAGTCTTTGTGGATAGGTTTTTATTTACAGCCATGCATTATCCTTTCAACTACGGCTTTATTCCCCAGACCCTGGCGGAAGATGGGGACCCGGTGGATGTTTTAGTAATATCAAGATATCCTGTGGCACCTGGTAGTGTGATAAGGTGCAGACCTATAGGTGGTTTGGAGATGAGGGACGAAGAAGGTGTAGATACAAAGCTTATAGCGGTGCCCCACTCAAAGATAGACCCAACCTTTGACGAGATAAAGAGCGTGGATGATTTACCCAAGGCACTGCTGGACCGGATCAAGCACTTTTTTGAGCACTACAAGGAGCTGGAGCCAGGTAAGTGGGTAAAAGTGGAAGGGTTCAAGGGTGTGCAGTTCGCCATAGAGGAAATTAAAAAGGGCATAGAGAACTACAAGAAAAAGAGTGAATGAACCCTGAGGAGATCATTCGTAAGGCTAAAAGAGTAATAGAGGAGGAAGCACGAGAGCTTTCAAAACTTTCAGAAAGGTTAGACCATTCCTTTGTTAGGGCAGTTGAGCTTATCCTGAACTGTGAGGGGAAGGTTATAACCACGGGTGTAGGAAAGTCAGGACACATAGCCCAAAAGGTCGCATCAACCCTTTCCTCCACGGGTACGCCATCCCACTATCTTCATCCTTCAGAAGCCCTTCATGGAGACCTGGGGGTGGTGGAAAGTAAAGATGTAGTTTTAGCCTTTTCCAAAAGCGGAGAGTCTGCGGAGGTATTGGCACTCCTTCCGTACATAAAGCTCCTGGGCACCAAGCTCATATCCATTACCAACAACCCAAACTCCACCTTAGCGAAGCACTCGGATGTGCATATATTTTTGGGAGTTTCCAAGGAAGCCTGCCCCTTGAACTTGGCGCCAACCACCTCTACCACATCTGCCCTGGTTTTGGGAGACGCCTTGGCTATGGTGCTTTTGGAGCTCAGAGGTTTTACAGAGAAGGACTTTGCCCTCAGGCACCCCGCGGGTGCATTGGGTAGAAAACTAAAGCTCGTTAAAGAGCTCTGCCATACGGGAGAGGAGGTACCCATTGTTAAAGAAACAGATTCAATGAAAGAGGTGATTGTGGAGATCACCAGCAAGGGCTTTGGGGCTGTAGCAGTGGTAAATGAGGAGGGAAGGCTTGTGGGTATAATCACCGACGGGGACCTTAGAAGGTTCATAAACCGGGGCGGGGACCTAAACAACAGCTTGGCTAAGGATGCCATGACCACAAATCCCAAAACCGCCAGGATGGAGGAGTTGGCAGCGGAAGCCCTAAGAAGAATGGAGGACCACAAGATAACCGTCCTAATTGTAGTAGATGAGGAGAGAAGACCCATTGGTATAATACACATGCACGATATACTCCGTGCGGGGGTGATATACTAAGAGTTATGTTTGACCTTCTTGTGAAGGACGCCTTTGTGGTCTCCCTTGGAAAAAAGTTGAACATAGGTGTAAAGGACGGCAAAATCGCCTACCTCGGGGAGGAGGAAAAGCCAGCCAAAGAGGTCCTAAGGGCAGAGGGAAAGCTACTTTTTCCATCCTTTGCAAACATGCACACCCATCTACCCATGACCCTTTTGAGGGGACTTGGTGCGGACTTACCACTCATGGATTGGCTACAGAAGGTTATATGGAAGTTGGAGGGGGAGTTTGTCTCTCCGGAGTTTGTTAAAGATGGCACCCTTATAGCCCTGGCGGAGGGCATAAGAAGCGGAACAACCCTATTTATGGACATGTATTTTTTTGAAGAGGTGGTGGGTGAGGTAGCAAAAGAGGTGGGAGTGAGAGTTGGTCTTGGCTTTGGCATCCTTGACTTTCCTACCAAAGTGGCAAAAACGCCAGAGGAATACATAAAAAGGGCAAGAGAGTTTGTGAAGGCTTTCAAGGGAGAAGAGCTTGTCTTTCCCGTTCTTTGCCCTCACGCACCTTACACCTGCGGACCTTCCACACTGATAAAAGTTTATGAAATTGCAAGGGAGGAGGATGTTTATATTCACACCCACTTGGCGGAAACTCAAGAAGAGGTGGAGAGGATAAAAGAAACTTACGGAAATACACCCGTTATGCACTTGGAAAGGTTGGGCATTTTGGACCAAAGATGGCTCTGTGCCCATGTGGTATGGACCACAGAAGAGGAGAGGGAAATACTCAAAGAAAGGGAAGTTAAAGTGCTACACTGTCCAGAGAGCAACCTAAAACTCGCCTCGGGTATAGCACCTATTTGGGATTATGTTAAAAGAGGCATTCATGTGTGCCTTGGCACCGACGGTCCCGCTTCCAACGATAACCTTAACATGCACGAAGAAATGTCCTTGATGGCTAAACTGCAAAAAGGCGTAAGCCTTGATGCAAAGGCAATGAACGCACAGACAGCCTTAAAGATTGCCACTGAAAACGGCTTTCGCGCGGTTGGCATAAAAGGGGGAAGGATAGAAGAAGGCTACGACGCAGACTTTATACTGGTTAATGCGGATGCACCATACTGGCAACCTCTTTATGAGCCCCTCTCCCAGTGGGTGTACAGTGCCAACGCGGAGGATATTGACACGGTAGTATGCAAGGGAAAAATTCTTATGGAAAAGAGAGAGCTAAAGACTATAGACCAAGAAAAGGTAAAATTTTTGGCGCAAAAGTGGCGTGAAAAGATTTTAGGCTTTATGACGGGGCGTGGCGCAGGTGGTGGCGCGTCGGCTTCGGGAGCCGAAGGTCGGGGGTTCAAGTCCCCTCGCCCCGATGTTTAAAAGAATATTTCCAAGGCTAAAGTTCAACACCACAAAACCCGTCCTTTGGTTTCACTGTGCCAGCGTGGGTGAGTTCAACACCGCCAAACCCATCTTGAAACCCTTAAGAAAGGACTTTTTTATACTGCTCACCTACTTTTCTCCCAGGGCAAGGGAATTCCTGAAAACTCAAGGAAGTTTTTACGACGCAATGCATCCGCTACCTTTGGACAATCCTCTTTCTGTGAAACTCTTTGAAAGACAGATAAAGCCATACGCCCTTTTGATTATGGAAAGGGAGCTTTGGTATTTTTTGTTAAAAGGGGTAAAGGCAAAGAAGGTTTTGCTCAACGCCTACGCAAAGGGTAGTTTTTGGGAAAGGGTACTTACAAGGCAATTTGACCTGATCCTATGTAGGACGGAAAAAGACAGAAAAATCTTTGAGGGCTACGGGGTTAATGCAATAGCCTGCGGTAATCTAAAGGTGGTCTTAGAAAGGGAAGAGAAAAGGGTATCCCTAACACTGCGGGAGGGAAAGACCATAGTGGCTGGTAGCTTCCATCCGCAGGAGCTTCCCTTTTTAAAGGAGTTTTACAGAAGGCTTTTAGAGGAGATGGGTCAAGTTAATCTGGTGGTGGTACCTAGGCATTTATCAAAGGTGGATGTGTTTATGAAAGGGCTTAAGGAATTCAAACCTTGTTTAAAGAGTGAAAACAGGGAAGACTGTCAGGTTATTGTGGTGGATAGCTTGGGTGAGCTTTTTTATCTTTATGCCCTTGGAGACTTGGCCTTGGTGGGTGGCACCTTTGCTGATGGTGTGGGAGGGCACAATCTTTTGGAACCTGCCTATTACAGAAAGTTTGTCCTGTTTGGTCCTTACACCTACAAGGTGAAGGATTTGGAAGAGTTTATCCTTTCAAAGAATCTAGGTTTTAACGTGACAAGTCCTCAGGAAGCGGTGGTGGTAGCAAAGAAGATTTTAGAGGGAAGGCTTGCTTATCCAGACTTTAACCTGCAAGATTTTGCAAAGCAGGTTAAGGAATGCTACCTTTCAAACCTATATAAAATACTAAGCAATGCCCGATAGATGGATCTTTTACTCGGTTGTTTTGCTTTTTTTGATGGGGGAGACCGCCATAATAAGCGCCAATGTGCTTTCTGCTTCGGAGTTTGACGTTCAAACACTAAAAAGACCGGTCTTACAGCTTGCGGTCTTCTTTGCGGGGCTTTTGTTTTCCTTTCACATTGCTAAAATTGATTACAAGAAATTGCTTAAAGCAAAGCAAGTATATCTTTTGGTGGGCGTTTCTTTAGTCTCTTTGTTCATTGTTCTTGTAAAAAAACTAATCTCCGGTAAGGCAGTAGAACGGTGGCTTTTTGGTGGCAGTGTGCAACCTTTGGAGTTTGCAAAGATAGCAATAATCATCTTTCTGTCCTTTTACATAGTTAGCAAGGGGTCTTTGAGAAGCATAAAGACCTTCTCTTGGGCTCTTTTTATAGTCCTCTTGCACGCCATTCTTTTAGTTTTACAGCCGGACAAAGGTGGTGCCCTGTTTATACTCCTTCTTTCCTTTAGCCTTATGTATGTGGGTGGAATACCCTACCGGCTTTATATCCCCGCCATTGCCCTTGTAGGCCTTTTTATCTTCTTTTTGCTAAAAAATGGATATGTATCTGAGAGGCTGTCTGCGTGGATTGACCCTTTTGCGGACGCGGAGGATACTGGCTATCAAATCATACAGTCCCTCTATGCCCTCGCTAAGGGTGGTCCCTTTGGGGTGGGCATAGGTAAAGGTATTCAAAAAATGGGTGCACTGCCCGCGGCAGACACAGACTACGTTATCTCCATCATCGGAGAAGAGATGGGCTTTTTGGGTGTGATGATGGTGGTTTTGCTTTGTGCCCTGCTGGTGGGCAGGCTGTTTTACTATTCCGTTAAGGTGGATGAACCCTTCGGAAAGCTTTTGCTCTTTGGTATAGCCATGAACTTTTCCCTTGCCTTTCTGTGGAATTTGGCTATGGCATCCAACCTCTTGCCACCTAAGGGTATAGCCCTGCCCTTTGTTAGCTACGGAACTTCAAACCTTTTTGCGTCTTTGATCGTGATAGGTTTAGCTCAGTCTGTGATAAGGGTTTGGCAGAGATAGAGGACCTTTTCCACGCTTACTACCCTTACGCAGTCGTAGGTTCCTGTCTTACACTTTTTTGGATTGGGCGAACAAGGAGAACAGGCAAGCTCTGGAGTAAGGTACGCACCCTTTAGGGGATAAAAGCCGTAGATGGGGGAAGTGGAGGTGTAGATAGTTATAGCTGGCACATCTAAGGCATTGGCTATATGCACTGGGGAGGAATCGCAGGAGATCACAAGCTTTGCCCTTGAAATAACCGCCATAAGCTCCCTCAAAGAAGTTTTACCCACCAAGTTTATGGCGTACGCATCAAAAACCCTTGCCCTTTCCGTATCCTTGCTCGTTCCTACCACTACTGCCTTTTTTCCTATAGCTTTAGCCAATTCTAACCAATTGCCTATATGCCACTCCTTTAGCAAAAAATTAGAAAAGGGCGATAACACTACATACTCCTCAGGAAGTTGGAATTTTTCTATTACGCTTTTAACCTCTTCCTCTTCCACAAAGAGCTTTGGATAGAGTTCTTCCTGTTCTGGGACAATACCCAAAGGTTTCAAAAGCTGTGCGTTTCTTTCTACCTCATGCATACCCCACCGGTGTGGAACTATGTGAGTGTACAAAAAGGCAAGCTCAGATTTATCAAAACCTACCCTTAAGGGTATGCCAGAGGAGTAAAGAATGAGGGCTGTTCGCATAGACCTGTGGGCAGAAAGGACTGCATCGTATGATCTTATAGTCTTCCTTATCCTGAAGGACTCTAAAAATCCCTTGTTGAACGGAATAAGCTCCACATCGTATCCCTTTAACAGCTCCTTTATGAAGGGTCTGCCCACAAAGCCGACCTTTTGAAACCTTTTTGTTAGAATTCTAAGAAGGGATGTGGCAAGGACCACATCCCCCAAGTAGGCAGTTTGCCACAGAAGGACTTTCATTTAACATTGGATATGCTGGCGATCTTCCACTTTTTCTCGTCCTTTATGGTGATAAAGGATAGTATCTTTTCCGTTCCGTTTCTGTTTATTACCTTGACTATGACTTCTCCATGCTTATCGTCTATGGCTTTGACATCCAAGACTTTAATCTTCTTAATGTTTTCTCCCATGGAACTTAAAACACAGGCAAGCATCTCGGAGGGCTTCATTTCTGTAAGTTGCAGGGGCGGTTTTACATCCTGTACAAGGGCATCCCTGAAGGGTGGATAGAGTAGCTTTACCGCTTCTTTGCCATCACCGTCCTTTATTGCAGAGATGAACTCCTTTACCGTGCCCTCTGAGGCTTCCTCTGGGCTTGTTCCGCAAGCCCTGAATACAAAAAAGCCCGCCAAAACCACTGCAAGAATTATGGCTACCCTTTTCATCTCTTCACCTCCATAAGATACCTGTGTATAGATTTTGCAGCTTTTCTGCCATGGGCTATTGCCCTTACCACTGTGTCTCCCCCATTAACCACATCCCCGCCTGCAAAAAGACCTTCTATGCTGGTTCTAAACTCTTCATCCACCTTAATGGTACCCCAAGGAGTTAGCTCCAAGCCCTTAACCTCTCCGTAGGCTACTGGGTTTGTCTTCTGTCCTATGGCAAAGATCACCGAATCGCATTCTATTATGTGTTCGGAACCGGGAATGGGTTCTGGTTTTGGTCTTCCGCTCTCGTCTGGTTCTCCAAGTCGCATCTTCATACACTTGACACCTACTACCTTTCCTTCTTCATCACCTAAAATTTCCACCGGTTGAGTAAGCCAATGTAAAATGGCACCTTCTTGGGCTATATGGTCCCACTCTTCATCCCTTGCAGAGGATGTCTCCCGCGTTCTTCTGTACAGCACGTGAGTCTCTACGCCAAGCCTTAGGGCGGTTATGGCACAATCCACCGCAGTAAAGCCTCCACCTATTATGGCAGTGCGCTTACCAAGTTTTACCGGCGTGGCAGAGTGAGGAAACTCGTTTGCCTTTAGCAGACCCACCCGAGTTAGGACTTCAATGGCAGAATAGACGCCCTTTAGGTGGTCTCCCTTTATACCAAGGCTTCCCCTTCCCGCACCAACTCCCAAAAACACCGCATCGTATTTTTCCAAAAGCTCCTCCAACTTAACAGTCCTGCCCACAACCCATCCAAAAAAGAAACGCACCCCAAGTTTTTTAAGCCTTTCCACTTCCCAGTCTAATATACTCCTGTCCAACCTGGCGGTAGGTATGCCATAAGTCATAACTCCCCCAGCCTTTGGAAGGGCTTCGTAAACATCCACGCTGTGTCCAAGCATAGAAAGTTCGTATGCACAGGCTAAACCACTGGGACCAGCACCCACCACCGCAACCCGCTTTCCAGTAGGCTCTGCCCTCTGTTCCAGCTGAACGCCCGAGATACGCACAAAGTCTCCCACAAACTTCTCCAGAGCTCCTATGTTGACGGGTAAGCCTTTGTTTTTTCTGTTTCTTACCGTGTCGTAGTACAGTATGCAAGAGCCCTCACACTGCTTTTCTTGGGGACACACCCTACCACACACAGAAGGAAAGGGATTAGACTGCACGATAACCTTGTAAGCACCAAAGAGGTCCCCTTCCGAGAGCTTTTTTATAAATCCCGGTATATCAATGCCAGCGGGACAAGCCTTTATGCACCTTTGGTCCGCATCCTTGCATAACAGACATCTTTTTGCCTCGTCCAAGGCAAGGGAGACCGAATACCCAAGGGCGTACTCTCTGAAGGTCTTTACCCTCTCCTGGGGTGCTAGTAGGGGTTCGTGGTTTCTATCCTCGTAGCGAATTTTTATGGGCATTGTAGTATAATTATATCCCAAAAAACTTAAGCAAGAAATTCAGAAAAGCTGGAAAAATCCCTCAATGATCATAGACCACATTCTTGGGTTTCCCTTCCAAAAAAGCCCTTAGGTTTTCTACAACAGTGCTGAGCATTCTAAAGAGGGCATCCCTAGTGTTGTACGCGTTATGGGGTGTGATTGTGACCCTTTCCTGCTTGGCAAGATAGGAAACTAAGAGAGAATTTTGCAACATATCTGAAGAAAAACTTCTATCCAGATAAGCATCCTCTATGAGGGCTTCTTCTCCTTCAAAAACATCCAAGGCAACGCCTCCAAGTAGTTTCCCCTCCTTCAGAGCCTTTACCAAAGCCTTTGTTTCCACCACAGGACCCCTAGCGGTGTTTATTAGCATAGCGGTGGGTTTAAGAAGGTCTATATTACTCGCATTTATAAGGTGGTGGGTTTGAGGAGTGTACGGCACATGGATGGTTATTATGTCTGAATCTTTCAAGAGCCTTTCAAGCTCCACATACTCCACATGATAGTTTTTCACCAAGCTTTTATCCTCTACAAGGTCGTAAGCAAGAATTCTCATATCAAAAGCATGAGCGAGTTTTATAACATACTTTCCTATCCTACCGTTCCCAATAACTCCTAAGGTTTTACCAGAAAGGTCAAAGCCAGATAATCCCTCTAGAGAAAAGGTCCCCTTTGAAGTTCTCTGCACCGTCTCTTTCAGCCTTCTTGAGAGGGCAAGCATGAGGGCTATTGTGTATTCTGCTACTGTGACGGATGCATAGTCTGGCACATTACAAACTACAATGCCCTTCTCCATTGCATACTTTACATCTATATGGTCATAGCCTGCGCTCCTTGTAATAATAAGCCTGAGCTTTGGAAGCTGGTCTATAACCTCCCTGTCCACTCGTTAATCTACAAACACAATCACCGCTTCCGCATCCTTGTATTTATGCACTGTGTCCTTGTTAAGCCTGTCTTCCGAAAATTTCAGTTCAGTGTCTTTCATTATTTCTGTAAGATATCTTCTTTCCCACTCCTTGGTTTCAAAAACATAAACCAGCATGTTTTTATCCCTCATACTTCTACTCCAAAGCATCGTATCATTGGCGAGTTAGTTCATAAAAAACTTGACAGCCTATTGAGTATTAATATATAATGAAAATAAAACTTCTTAGGAGGTAGACAAAATGAGAAAGCTATTGCTACTTGGAGTGGCAAGCATAGCTCTGTTGGCAGTGTCTTGCCAGAAAAAGCCTGCGGAACAGCCTGCAGGAGAGCAAAAGCCTGCTGAACAGCAACAACCTGCTCAACAACAACAGCAGCCTGCTCAAGAGCAGCAACAACAACCTGCTGGTGAGCAACAGCAACAACCTGCAGGTGAACAACAGCAGCCTGCTGGCGAACAACAACAGCAGCAACAGCAACAACAACCTGCAGGCGAAAAGAAGTAAGCATTAACACCTCTGGGGGGCTTGCCCCCTTTTTAAATTTGGAGGAATGTACATGTATGCCATCATAGAAACAGGCGGAAAGCAGTATATGGTAAGCCCTGGTGATAAATTAAAGGTTGAAAAGTTGAACTTAAATGAAGGAGAGCTTGTGGAGTTCAAGCCTGTTTTAATAAGAAAGGAAAACGGCGAAGTTGTCCTTCAAAAAGGAAAGGTTATAGCGGAGGTTTTACGTCACGGAAAACACAAGAAGGTTATCGTCTTTAAATTTAGGGCTAAGAAAAATTACAAGAGATGGGGAGGACATAGACAGCCCTACACGGAGATTATAATAAAAGAAATACAGGAGGTGTGAAAGATGGCGTCCAAGGCAAGCGGTGGTTCAACGAAAAACGGTAGAGATAGTCATTCGAAAAGGTTAGGTGTAAAGAGGTTTGATGGGCAGATAGTTCGCGCAGGAAACATACTGGTGAGGCAAAGGGGTACTAAAATCTACCCGGGCAAGAATGTGGGCATGGGTTCTGACTTTACCCTGTTTGCTTTGGTGGATGGTGTGGTAAAGTTTGAAACAAGAAGGAACAAAAAGTTCGTTAGCGTTATTCCAATAACTTAAATCCTTTGAGCGGAGACGATATAGACTATACCAAATAGCCTTTTTTGTATTTTTATTACCTTAAACCCGTTGGATTCAAGCTCCCTTTTTAGCTCTTCTTCACTCAGACTGTTTTCCAATGAATGTATAAAAAATTCCCACTTATCCCTGCCAAAGAGTATGAGGCCCAAAGGTTTTATGAGAAACTTCATGAAAAAGACCAAGAGAGGTGTAAGCCAAAACTTGTTTATATCAAGAATTGCCAGTCTTCCCTCGGGCTTTAGAACCCTTCGGGCTTCCTTCAGAAACTGATTCCTGTTGTAGAGATGTCTGTATACCAAAGATAGGGTAATGGCGCCAAAGGATGAGTTTTTAAAGGGTATGTTTTCAGCATCTGCAAGAACAAAACCGCAATTGGGACACTTTCTGCGCGCAACCTTTAACATACCTAAGGAAAGGTCAATACCTACCCTCAGGGCTTGAGGGTCCGCTTGCAAAAGCACCTCTCCTGTTCCCGTGCCCACATCTAAAAGGGTCTTTGCTCCTTCAACTTCTTTCAACATGGTCCTCTGCCAATCTTTGATCCTTCTAAAGGTTATAAGGTTCAAAAAAGCGTCGTAATGCCTGCTAACCGAAGAAAAAATGTCGGCAGTAATTTTCTTATGTTTCATATCACCTCCACCTCAATGTCTGAATATGGCTCTCTTTGGTAGGCATTCACTCTACCCTCTTGATATAGGACCATCAGACCAATAAGATAGGGAACTGGATTTCTGCTTGCCACAAAGCCCAAAAAGGAAAATCTTCTGATGCCTTTCATTATTAGTTCTTCAATCTCCCTCAGGGCGTCTTCAAACTTGGATACATGTATGGGTATTTTTTTCCCTTTTTTCTTTACTTCCCTCTTGTAAGCCTGTAGCTTTCTTTTTATGGTTTTTATCTGTTCCTCCACAATTCCGTTGGTGTCTGTTTGGTTTTCCTGCTGTGTTGATTCTCCAGATTCCTCTTCAAACATTTGGACGATTTCTTCCAAGGTGTATTTTCTCTCCCTCCTCTTTTTGGGTTCTGGAAAGAGAACTTCCACCTGTTTTTTTAGCAAAAAGACTGCCGCAGAAAGTGCCCTTGCGGGAACCCTTAGATCAAGAAGCTCCATTCTTCTTATTTCTCGAATGTATAGGTTTGCAAGCTGTGCTATATCCACATTCCAAGGGTCCAACTTCCCTTCCTCCACCAACCGGTAGGCTATGGCAAAGGGGTGCTCTTCTTCATACAGCATGGCATCCTTTCCTGTAGGTGGCTATCTTAAGGAGTTTATAGACTGTATCTTTTATATCCTTTCTATGCACGATCATGTCTATCATACCCTTTTCAAGCAAAAACTCTGCGGTCTGAAAACCCTCTGGAAGCTGTTGTTTTATGGTCTGCTCTATTACCCGGGGTCCCGCAAAGCCTATTAAAGCACCCGGCTCTGCTATGATAATATCTCCGAGGAAGGCAAAGCTGGCAGATACTCCACCCATGGTGGGATCTGTTAGCAGGGTTATGTAGGGTACTCTCCTTTCCTTCAAAAAGCCCACTCCGATGGAGGTCTTTGCCATCTGCATAAGGGAAAGTATGCCTTCCTGCATCCTTGCACCACCGGAGGTTATGACAGCAAAGAGAGGTATCTTTTGCTCTGCGCTTAGCATACATGCCCTGTAAAACCTTTCACCCACCACCGAACCCATACTGCCACCTATAAAGTTAAAATCCATCACACAGAGGATTAGCTCTATATCCTTTAGCTTTCCACGAGCAATTATAATCGCCTCTGTGAGGTTTGTCTCCTTTTGAGCTTGGCTTAGCCTTTCTTTGTATGGTTTGCTGTCTTTAAAGTTCAAAGGGTCCGTGGGAAGAATGTTCTCAAAGAGCACGGAATAGTCAGAAAGTAGGGACTTGACCCTTTCCATTGAACCCATGGGAAAGTGATAGTTGCACTTAGGACAAACGTTTAGGTTCTCCTTTAGCTCTGGCACATAGAGTATAGACTTGCAGGAGGGACATTTGGTCCATAGTGTCTCTTTCTCTTGATCCTTTTTCTTAAACCTGTCTAAAAGGCCCATCTGCAAGAGTAAATTTTAAGGGAAGTTTAGGTTTATGATATATAGGATGGCTGTTTACCTTTTGATCATTCTCTCTCTTTTGATTTACTTTTTCAACCTTGGTGCCTTTCAGGTTTGGCAACCCAACGAAGCCTTTTATGCGGACGCAAGCAGGCGTATGTTAGAAACAAAGGACTTTATAACGCCCATATACAACGGGGAGCTGAGGTTAGAAAAGCCTCCCTTAACCTATTGGTTAGTTAGCTTGGGCTTTTATATCTTTGGTGTAAATGAGTTTGCCCTGAGGTTCTTTCATGCCCTTTTGGGGCTTGGCACTGGGCTTTTGTCTGGAATTTTGGCGTGGCTTTTAACAAAAAACCTTAAAACCGCCCTGCTCTCCTTTCTTGTTGTGGTTCTCTCTTTGCAATTTTTTGCCAATGCCCATTACGCATCTCCGGAGATACCTTTAGCCTTTTTTGTTGCCCTTAATCTGACCCTCTGGTATAGCTATTACATAACAAAAAACACAGCCCTTTTGGTCTTTGCCTTTCTCTCTTCTTCCCTTGGCATGCTGGTAAAGGGTCCAGTAGCTTTTGTAATGCCGGCGTTGATTATTTTTATTTTCCTTCTTTTAGAGGACAGGAGGGAAATTCTGAACAAAAAGTATTATCTTTTGACGCCCTTTGCCTTACTTTTGGGTCTTTGGTGGCATATATACCAAGCTTTGGTTAATGGAAGGGATTTTTTGAATGTTTTTCTTTCAGAGAACCTTAAAAGGGTGTATGCGGGGGAAGACCCAATCTATTTCTATCTTTTGGATACATTAATTAGCTTTTTGCCTTACTCTGTGCTGTTCTTCCCTGCCTTGATTTGGGCTTTTTCAAGAAGGGAGCTTAGGTTTGCGGTTGTTTGGACCCTTTCTTTTTTTCTGGTTTTTAGCCTGATAAAGCAAAAAATTCCTGTTTATGTGATGCCTGCCTATCCTGCCATGGCAATAATTACCGCCCACTTTTTGATGGAAGGTTCATGGGAAAGGCTCAAAAGCTTCTGGGCGGTCTTTGTGTGTTCTCTCTTTTCGCTGGTGATCCTTTTGGGTGTATTTTACTTTGACCTTGCCAAGGGTTGGGTTTTGCTCTCTTTGGTGCCACTTTTGGCACTACTTTTCGAAAGAAAGCTCGCACCTCTGTTTGGTGCGGTAGTCTTTTACCTTTTCCTTTTGGGAGCCATCCTTCCTTACTTAGAAGTACGCAGGCATTACAGAGAGCTGGGAAGTTTTATAGTGGAGCTGGACCCAAAGGGCGAGCTAAAAACCTATCAGGTGGGACACTTTAACCATAATCTACCTTTTTATGCAAAGAGGAAGATCATAAGGGATCAAGCGCCCGAGCAGGGTTCAATAGTGATCTTTGAGCTTGGTTCTTTTGACCGCTGTACGCCTTTGAAGACCTTTGAACTGTATAAAGGCTCTGAATCAAGACTCTTTAAGTTTATGTTAGACACCAAAAGAAAGAAGAACTTCTCTCAGTTTGGGGTTTGCTTATATTTTTAAGGTTGGATGAAGGACAAGTGGAAAGCTATCGCCAACCTTTTGGAGAAGGAAACGGGCGTAATGGTGGAACCCTCTTATGAGGGCTGGGGGGCTGGATATGACCCTGTTTATGTTCCACTCTTGGAGATGTGGGCAAGGGGAGAGCTTGAGGAGATCCCCCCATTGCAAAGGTGCCAAAGGGTGTAGTCTTTAATGCGTTGGAGCTTTCAAAAAAGAGCAAAGATTATGCCATAAACTCAGTGAGGCACGAAATATACTATCTTTTGCACACGGACCTCTTTTTGTGGAGGCTGGGGCAAAGGGAAGTCTTCAAGTTTGGCTACCCGCCCACTGTCTTTTTGGTGCTATATTCCCTTTTGGAGTCTTTGAGGGTGGATGAGGAGATTTTAAGGAGCCATCCTTCTTCAGAGGGAGCTCTAAAGCAAAGGTGGGAGGAGATCCTAAAGAACCTGAGGGATCTATATCCACATCAGGGTTTTGCGGTGGAGTTCGCAAGAGCTTGGCTTGGCTCTTCGGGACTTTCAAGGGAACTTTACAGGAGCCTTCAGCAGTATTTGCAGAGCAAAAGCAAGGACGCCTACGAAGTCCTTATGGGTGAAATCTTTGGCAGATATAGGGCTTACATTGAGCAAGCCCAAAGGTTGAACTACATAGACCTATTTTTGGAAGAGGCAAAGGGAAGGGTAAGAAAGGATGCCCACAAGGGCAGAATTATGACCGATATTTTGAAAAAGCTCCCTGAAAGTTTGCAGACGGTGATTCAAAATAGCAAAGAACTCAGGGCTGAAGAGATCCCTGAAGATATAAGGGAAAAGGTGCTTGCCCATCTTAAAAACCTCCCTGAGTGGATGAGGGATTACATAAAACAGATGTCTTACTTAGATATGGTGGAGAGGGACCTAAGGTTCATAACAAACTTTTTGCCCAAAACCTTGGAGACAGATTTAGAGCACAAGGGCTTTTTGCTGTTTTTGATAAAGCCTTAGGATCTAAGCAGTGCTTTAAAGAGCATGGCTTAAGCGAGGAGGAATTCAAAACTTACAGTAGGCTCCTGAAGGATGTGAGGATCTATGTGGATGCCTTTAAAAGGAAGTTTGGAAAGTTCTTGCCAAAGGAGGAAGAGGGTTGGCAATCCTCTTATGCCATCGGCAAGCGGATAGATTACAAAAGAATTCAAAGGGAGGTGCCCATAAAGAGGGGGAAGTTTTTTATGAGAAGGGAAGTGCCACAGGAAAAAAAGCTCGCCTTTAAGCTTCTAATAGACCTTTCTTCTTTTATGAAGAAGGAAAACAAAGCCATAAACGCCCTAAAGGCACTCCTGCTCTTTTGTGAAACACTGAACGCCTTAAACATGCCCTTCTCCATATCTGCCTTTAGCGAGGATGTTTTTAGCCTAAAGTCCTTTGACGAGGACTACAAGCAGGTTAAATCCAAGCTCTTGAACCTTCCAAACCTTTTGGGCGGTGGCACCAACTTAGAAAAGGCTATACTTCAAGGCTCGGAGGAGCTGGAGCTCTTTTGCAAAAAGGACCATCTTAGGGGCGTACTCATAGCCTTCTTGGACGGAGAGCCTACGAGGGGACTAAAGGGGGAAGCCCTGAGGTCCCTTGTGAGGGAAGTTAAGGGGAAGTTTCCCGTAGTGGGCGTGGGTGTGGGAAAAGAGAAAAACTACATAGAAGAGTACTTTGAGGGCACTGGCATAAGGATCTCAGAAGTTTCTTAGCTTGGGCAGGCTTTTTTAAGAGTGGTAGAAAACTATTTGAAGCGGGCTTGGTCTGAGGTTTAAAATCTCTACTAAATGCTTGGCAAATTGTTAACTGGGTCAAATGTTTTGGAATACGAAATCCTTCTCCGAAAAGCGGTTTTAAAAATCCCAAGTTCTAACTTTGGGGTGTTTTCACTTTACAAGTATCCCGCAAAGTTCATCCCACAGGTGCCCGCCTTTGTGATGGAAAACTATGCTAAAAAGGGCATGAAGGTTTTTGATCCGTTTGCAGGGTTTGGAACGGTGGGTTATACCGCAAGGGTGTATGGACTTGAGTATGAACTTTGGGACTTAAACCCACTGCTTGAATATTTTCACTCCCTTTGTGAGATAGAACCTAAACCTTTAGACAAAAGCTTGATTGATAAAATCAAAGCCCACTCTCAAGAGTTTATTCCAGACTGGTCCAACCTTGAATACTGGCATCCGGTGGAGTTTATTTCACTTCTCTCTAAGGCTTGGGGCTTTTACCATCAGGCTGCGGACGAATACACCAAAAAGCTTCTACTAGTTCCACTTCTAAAGCTTACAAAATATTTCTCTTATGCAGATGAGAAGGTTCATAAACTGTATAAATCAAGGTATGCCAAAGAGAAGATTGAAAGGCTGTTAAAGGAAGATTACAAAGCACTATTTTATAGCCTACTTGAAAAGGAACTCGGAAATCTGGAGCAAAGGCTAAAGGAGTATCAAAGCCTGAATCCCAAAAAGGTCCATTGCAAGGTAAAGGCAGGCGTTGATGTTCTGGAGGAGGACCTAGTGGAACCTGTGAATATTCTAATATCCTCTCCACCCTACTTGCAAGCTCAGGAGTACATAAGGACTACAAAGTTAGAACTTTTTTGGCTGGGCTTTAAGGAGGACTATATTCGTAGCTTAGCAAAGAAAGAAATTCCATACAGAGATGTTCCAAAAGTTGAAATTTTTTCTGATACATACCATACCTACAGAACACTTATTGAGGAAAAACATTTGCTTGAACTTTATGACAATTACTTTTTTGCGATTCTTTCTGTATTTGAGAGGCTATCCAAGAAAGTGTTGGATTATATGTTTATCTTTGTGGGACCAGCAAAAATAAGAGGACAAAGGATTCCAATACATCGGATCGTCATAGAACACATGGAAAGCAAGGAGGATTGGGTGCATGAAAAAACTTACATAGACAAGATCGTATCAAGGGTTATGTTTTCCACTGAAAAGAACCCTGCCACAGGAATAGAAGACCAGAGGATGGATAGAGAGTATTTAGTAGTTTTGAAAAGGAGATAAGCTGGATGTTCTTAACAAAGGGACATTTAGCTTCTCCCAACAAGTTTAAGGGGTTAGAAGATTTAAGGAACTTTTTGTCCAAGCTTAAGGCAGATTATAAACTTCCCTTTGACGAAGAAGATTTATCAATGCTTTTACTGTCCGTTCTTAGATGCGATGATATTAGCGGTAGTTATAGCATACTGAAGAAAAAAGGGAAAAGAAGATATATAGATGAATTAAAAGTAAAAGCGTGGTTAGAGGAAAATCTCATACCCAACACAGTAGTATTACGGATGGACGATCCTGAAATTCTTAAGCTACTACTCTTTTCTATTGAGATCACTTATAGCATGTTTTTAGGAGAGAGTAGGGCTACTGTAATGCAAAAGGGATTTAGGGAAAGGAGAAGAAGCTTTGAGGCAATAGTGGTGGATCAATTTGTAGGAAAGCTCGGAGAGGTTGCAGTTAAAAGATTTTTGGAAGATCAGTTCAATGTAAATGTGGAGCTGGACTGGGATATTTCTCCGCAAAGGGAAAGGCACGTAAACGATATAAAGAACGCAAATAAACTTATAAGCATAAAAACTTCTCCAAGTTTGGCAGGTATATGGGCTGAGGCGGATAAAGGATGCGATTACGGAATAATGGTTAAATGTTCCGTTCCACTTCATCCTCTTCTGCAGTTCTTTATTGAGGTGTGTGGTTTTAGAAATCTCTTAGACTTCGCTAAAGAAAGGTTAGGTCCAGAAGCCTTCTACGTTGATAACATTAGAAATAGAATGTTTAGCAATGCGCAATGCGGTCATATAAAGACAAACTTTGCATGTTATGTTTGTGGGTATTTTGAAGTTTCGGATGAAAACCTGAGAAAAGAGGGAGAAATACTTGAATATTTAGGAGTAGTAAGAGAAGAAAGGCACTTGGTTAGGATAGATGAGCTAAAATACACACGCAGTAGTTGGGAAGAGTTTTTAAAGTCGGTGGGACTTTACTAAATGGTGCGTTCTTGCGTATTTCTCATGATGCGTTAATATATAAGCTATGCCGAGGGAAATTGAATATGAAAGGATAGTGGAAGCAGTGAAGGAAATTGCCCTTAGGGCAAACTATAAATTGCCCAGAGATGTGGTCCATGCTTTCCAGCAGGCTTTGGAAAGGGAAGAGTCTGAACTGGGAAGGGAGGTTCTCAGGCAAATTTTGCTAAACGCAGAGGCTGCAGAAAAGGAGGAGATGGCTTACTGTCAGGATACGGGTGTGGCGGTGGTTTTTGTGGAGATAGGGCAGGATGTCTGCGTGGTGGGAGGCTCTCTGAGGGATGCTATAGAGGAGGGCGTCAGGCGGGCATACACGGAAGGCTACCTTAGGGCTTCTATGGTCTATGACCCTGTTTTTGAAAGAAAGAACACAAAGGACAACACACCACCCATAATACATTATGAAGTTGTTCCCGGCGATAAGTTAAAGCTCATCTTTGCTCCAAAGGGTGCGGGTTCAGAAAACACTTCACGCTTGGCAATGCTAAAGCCTGCCGATGGATGGGAGGGAGTAAAAAGATTCGTCCTGGAAACGGTAAAGCTGGCAGGTCCCAATGCGTGCCCTCCCTTTACGGTGGGTGTGGGCATAGGTGGAAACTTTGAGTATTGTGCTTTGCTTGCAAAAAAAGCCCTGTTTAGACCAGTGGGAGAGAGAAGCAAAGACCCTGTAGCGAGAAGGATAGAGGAGGAGCTCCTTGAGGAGATCAACAAGATCGGATGGGGACCCATGGGCTTTGGTGGTACCACAACAGCCATTGACGTGAAGGTGGAGCTTTATCCGTGCCATATAGCGTCCTTGCCCGTAGCGGTGAATATTCAATGTCATGCATCAAGGCACGCGGAGGTGGAGCTTTGAAGTGGTTTTTGATCTTAGCTTTCATAGGTCTGATAACTGTTCTTTTTCTCTCCGGCTTTGCCTTTAGATGGCTAAGAAGTATGCTGAGCAGGTAATTATCTCTTCCAAAGGTTCTCTTTGTGTTTCTCTTTTAGCTCAAGCTCAAGGAGAAACAGGTATTTTAAGAAGGTATAAAAAAATGAGGAAAAGGCTACCAAAAAGCCTCTAACACCATCCAGAAAACCCCTTTGAAGAAAATAAACCTTAAAAAAGCTCCACAGTGGATTAAACAGAAGGTTGTAAAGCCTAAACTTTTTGCCCTTCTTATGGTAAGATTCCGCCATTATCTTTGCATACTTTAAGGTCTTTTCATACTGATGGTACAGACTCTCATAAGAGTAGTGATAGAGGTCTCCCTTTAGCTTGTGCGCCTTTCCTTTGAAGACCGCTTGCTCGTGGAGATCTCCCTCAAACCTCACCAACCCCTTTTTAAAAAGCCGAACCCTCCATTCGGGATACCAAGTGTGCTCAAGGAATTTACCGAGGTAGTAGGTTTTTCTGCAAACCATATAAACCTCAGCAGTATGGGAAGATATGGCTTTTGATATGGAATTTTTCAGCTCCTCCGAAACTTCCTCGTCTGCGTCCAAGACCAAAACCCAATCCTCTGAGCATAGTCCTATACCTCTATTGAGTTGTTGTGCATATCCGTCCCACTGGTGGAAAAATACCTTTGCCCCAAGGCTTTTGGCAATTTCTACCGTTCTGTCGGTGGAGCCAGAATCAAGAACTACAATTTCGTCGGCAATATCTTTTACACTCTCAATTGCCCTTTTTATGTTCTTCTCCTCGTTTTTTGTTAGGATCAAAACAGACAGACCCATCAATGGCTCAAGAGCTCCCTCAGCAGTGGGTTGAACTTTTTCTCCCTTCCTATGGTGGTCTCCTCTCCGTGTCCGGTGATCACGCGCACATCCTCCGGAAGCTCCAAAACTACCCTACGCAAGGATTTTTTCAAATCCTCCAAGCTACCACCCGGTAGGTCCCAGCGTCCTACGGAACCCCTAAAGAGCAAGTCGCCCGCAATGAGCAGTTTTTCTTCTGAATAAAAACAGCAGTGTCCGGGTGTATGCCCGGGTGTGTGCAGGACCTTTAACCTTATCTTTCCAAAGCTAAGTTCCATACCCTCCTCCAAAAAGTCATCGGGCTCAGGGCAGGGCAGGTCTGCACCTACATAAAGGTCAAAGCCCTTCCATATCGGGTCGTTAAGCAAGAAAAGGTCTTCCTTATGCACCAAAAAGGGAACACCCAACCTTTCCTTTAAACCCTTAACCTGTCCTACATGGTCTATGTGTCCGTGGGTAGCAAGGATACACTTGGGCGTGGTTCCCTCCAATGCTTTTAAAATCGCCCCCAAATCTGCCCCCGGGTCTATTACCACCGACTGCCCCGTGTCCTCATCTATTATCACAGAACAGTTCAAACTTAAAGGTCCCACAGGGATAACCTTTAGGATCATTTCTTGAAGAGCTCCGGAAGTTTTAAAAGATAGATGTAGATCCTCTTCCACCTGCTCCACTCTATGGCAGGCAGGTTTGCTCCATAAGTTTTGTTGGGTTCCAAGTCCTTTGAGACACCGGACTTTGCGGCAACCTGCACGTTGTCGCCTATGTTTACATGGTCTGCCACACCCACCTGCCCCGCAAGAATGACATTTTTGCCAGTTTTCACGCTTCCCGAGAGCCCAACCTGACTTACTATTAGGTTTCTCTCTCCCAATCTGCAGTTGTGGGCAACCATAACAAGGTTATCTATCTTGGTTTCCTTTCCCACAATGGTGCTGTCAAGCAGTGCCCTGTCTATGGTAGTGTTTGCGCCTATTTCCACATTGTCCTCAATGACCACATTGCCTATATGGTTCAGCTTGATTATGCCCTCTTTGGTTATGTGATAGCCAAAGCCGTCTGCTCCTATGACCGCTCCGCTGTGGATACGCACATTCTTTCCTATAACGGTCCTTGGGTATATATGAACTCCGCTGAAGATAACCGTGTTTTCTCCCACAAAGGAGTGGTCTCCGATGTAGCTAAAAGGATAAACCTTTACGCCTCTCTCAAGGACTACGTTTTTTCCAATGTAGGCAAAGGGTCCCACATAGACATCTTCTCCCAACGCTGCTGAGCTTTCCACGTGGGCCTTTTCGGAAATGCCCGTGGGATGCTCTTCTGGATATAGCTTTTCCAGAACAATAGCCAAGGCGAGCTTTGTGTCTTTTACCAGTATGTAGCTTGGATGTTCTACTGGCTTTGAAACCACCAAGGTGGTGTCTTTTACATCCTTTACCCTCTCCGCATCCCTCTCAGAAGGGCAAAATATCAAAGTTCTCTCCTTTGGGTTCTCCAGAGAAGACACGCCTACAAGTTCTAAGTTTTCACCAAAAAGCAAACCACCCACCAAGTCTGCAATATCCTTAGAGTTAAACCTCATTTGGGCACCACCCTGTAAAATCTTTTTTTACCCACCTGAAGGCGAAGTTCTTCTTTTATCTCTATCTCTTGGTTTGGGTCCTCCACCTTTGTGCCGTTTATCCTTAAGCCTCCTCCTTCCACCACCCTTCGGGCGGAGTTTTTGGAGCTCTCTATACCAAGCTCAAACAAAAGCTCGTAAGCCCTCCTTTTAAGACCATAGGGAACCTCTATGATGGGGGCATCTTCGGGAAATTCTCTCTGGGAGAAGGTTTTAACAAAAAACTCTAAAGCCCTATCCGCTTGCTCTTTGCCATGGAAACGCTCTACTATATAGTGGGCAAGCTTCTTTTTAGCCTCCATTGGGTGCAAGTTTTTCTTAAAGTTCTCTATTTCCTCCTCTGTGTAGTCAGTTAAGAGGGTGTAGTACTCCCACATAAGGTCGTCTGAGATGGACATGATCTTGCCAAACATGCTTTCTGGCTCTTCCTGTATGGCTATGTAGTTTTGGTAAGATTTGGACATCTTTCTCACGCCGTCTAAGCCTACAAGCAGTGGCAGGGTTATGCAAACTTGCGGTTCCTGTCCAAAGGCCCTCTGCAGGTCCCTTCCCACCAGAAGGTTAAACTTCTGGTCTGTGCCGCCGAGCTCCACATCCGCCTTTAAAAAAACTGAGTCGTAGCCCTGCAGTAGGGGGTATATAAACTCATGAATGTATATGGGAATGCCTTCTTTAAAGCGCTTTGAAAAGTCGTCCCTTTCTAACATCCTTGCCACCGTGTATTTTCCTGCCAGCTTTATGATCCCTTCGGTTCCAAGCTCGGAAAGCCAGGTGCTGTTGAAAACTATGTTGGTTTTTTCTGGGTCAAGGATTTTGAAAACCTGATGCTCGTAAGTTTTGGCGTTTTCCAACACCTCCTCCCTTGAGAGGGGAGGCCTTGTTTCGCTCCTGCCTGTGGGGTCCCCTATCATGGCAGTAAAGTCTCCAATCACAAAGTAGACCTCGTGTCCAAGCTGTTGGAACTGCCTCAGTTTTTGAAGCAAAACCGTATGACCAAGATGCAGGTCCGGTGCGGTTGGGTCAAAGCCCGCCTTTACCCTCAGGGGTCTTCCCTCCTTCAGCTTTTTCAAAAGCTCTTCCTCTTCAATGATCTCAACAGTGCCCCTTTTTATTATGCTCAACTGTTCTTCAGGAGAGAGCATGGGTAAAATTTTAAACGCTTTTCTGTTAAACTTTTATAGTTATGAGAAAGCTAACCTTAGCTTTGTTAATACTTTCTGCCTCCTGTGGAACGGTGAGAACGGGCGAAGAAGGACTTTACAAATACAGCCTGCGTACTACGATTATAGAAAACGTGGAAAACTGCGAGAGCTTGCTAAAGAAGGAAAGCCTTAGACCTCAGGTGTGTGGGAGGTGCAGGATAACCTTTGAACCCCAGAGGAATAGGCTTGTGGTGGCGGAAACTGATGAATGCGTGCCATACAACGCCTACGGATGCTACACGACCTCTAGAGATACCTTTATAATAAATACAGTAAGCTGTAAGCCTTTGACGGAGAGATTGCCACGAACTCTGGAACAACCCGTAGAAAGAAAATAGCAAAAGAGGTAGAAAGGTGGAGTTGATATTTGAACTTTCTGAGAAAGGAAGGAAAGGCTACAGGCTACCCAAGTTGGACGTGCCGGCGGTGGATGTAGCCCAGTACCTTGGTGAATACTACAGGGAGGACTTGAACTTTCCGGAGGTCTCGGAGCTTGACCGATACGACATTACACAAAGCTCTCCCAGAGAAATTACGCCATAGACACCACCATGGTGCCCCTCGGCTCCTGCACCATGAAATACAACCCCAAGATCAACGAAGAACTGGCTAGGATAGAAGCCTTCACACAGATGCATCCCTTTGCGCCAGAAGATTATGTCCAGGGTACCCTCAAGCTTATATACGAACTCAAGGAGCTTTTAAAGGAGCTTAGTGGTTTTGCAGAGGTTTGCCTCCAGCCCGCCGCCGGTGCACAGGGAGAGCTCCTTGGCTTACTCCTCATAACCGCCTATTACAGAGATAAAGGAAACACCCACAAAAACAAAATATTGGTGCCAGACTCCGCCCACGGTACAAACCCAGCTTCTGCAAGCATATGTGGTTTGGAGGTGGTAAGCGTAAAAAGCGACGCAAACGGGAAGTTGGACTGGGAGGACTTTATAAAGAAGCTTGACGACAGAACCGCAGGGCTTATGCTAACAAATCCGAACACCCTGGGCATCTTTGAGAGAAAGGTCAAAAAGCTCGCAGACGCCCTGCATCAAAAGGATGCGCTCCTTTATATGGACGGTGCCAATTTTAACGCCTTAGTTGGTGTAGCAAAGCCCGCTACTTGGGGAGTGGATGTTATGCACTTTAACCTCCACAAAACCTTTTCCACACCCCACGGAGGGGGTGGTCCGGGTGCTGGTCCCGTGGGAGTTTCAGAAAAGTTAAAGCCCTACCTGCCTGTGCCACAGGTGGAGTTTGACGGTCAAAGGTATTACCTCAACTGGAACATTCCCAAAAGCGTGGGTAAGGTGCTTACATTCTACGGACATGTGGGTGTGATGCTTAGGGCTCTGGCATACATCCTGTCCTACGGCAAGGAGATAGACAAGGTATCAAAGCATGCAGTTTTGAACGCAAGGTATTTATACAGCCTTCTTAAGGATGTTCTGTGGGATCCATACCCAAACTCACCCAAAATGCACGAAGTGGTCTTTTCTATGCAAAAAACCGGCATAAGCCCCTTAGACTTGGCTAAAGCCCTTTTGGACAAAGGCTTTTACGCACCCACCATATACTTCCCCCTCGTGGTCAAGGATGCAGTCATGATTGAACCCACGGAAACAGAGAGCCCAAGAACTATAAGGGCTTTTGCCAACGCCATAAAGGAAATACTCCAGCAGGACCTGGAGGAGGTAAAAACCAGTCCAAAAAATACACCGGTGAGAAGAATAAAGGAGGCGGAAGCCAACAGAAAGCCGATCCTTAGAGTCTCATTGGCATGATTATGCAAAGATAGGGATCCTTTTCCAAGTTTGCGCTCTCAAGTATAACAGGGCTGTCTGCATCTATTGCCTTTAGATACACCCTATCAAAGTCAAACTCTCCCAGGGCTTCTAAAAGATACTTTCCGTTAAAACCTATGTCCATGGGCTCAATGGCGGAAAGGCTCTCCAGTATTTCCACCTCATCCTTACCTTCACCAAACTCGGGCTCAGAGATCTCCATCAAAATGACCTCAGAGGAGAATGAAAGTTTCACAGGAAAGGCTTTGGCAGATGCTATTGCAGAAAGTCTTTTTAGGGCACGTTCAAACTCAGTCCTGTCAAGAAGAACGTTTAACGTATATTCAGTAGGGATAACTGCCATATAGTCGGGATACTCTCCCTCTAAAAGTCTAACAGAGAGGGACCAGTTTTCTCCCTTCACATGGGCAAAATTCTCGTCTTTGCCCACTTCCACAGAGCCTATAGTGTCCTTTAAAAGCTTTTCTAAGACCTTTAGGCTCTTACGGGAAAGCAAAAGCTCCTCGTCAAAGGAAGCACCCTCGGGCATATAGAGGGCAAGCCTGTGTCCATCAGAACCCACAAAGTGAAGCCTACCTTCTTTACTTCCCACATACATGCCCTGAAGGGCATACCTAGTGTCTTCTTTGGATATTGCATAGTCTACCTTGGATATACCCTTTAAAAGCAAACTGCTCGGAATATCACCCTTGCACACAACCTCAGGAAATTCAGGAAACTCGGAAGGGTCACCACAAACCAGCTTGAACTGGCTCTTTCCTCCTTTGATAATCAGCTTATCCTCTTCCAGCTCCATATACACCTCAGCGGAGGACAGATTCTTTATTATGGATGTCAGCTTGTCTGCGTTGACGGAGGTCTCTCCGGGAGATTCCACCCTTGCGGGCAGGTTTAAAACCAAGAAGTTCTCCAGGTCTGTGGCGTAAATGATCAGCCGATTTTCCGTTGCTAACAGCTTAAAGTTGTTTAGAACAGGAAGGGCTGACTTCTTTTCCGTAGCAGATTTTGCCTTTGTAAGCACATCCTCCAGCTCCACCCTATCCACAAACAGACGCATAGCAATAGATTATAACATTATTAAATAGAAGGTTATATTCAGAAATTCGGTGTTAAAATATGCCCATGCGCTTTAGAGGGAAGGTTTGGAAGTTTGGGGATAATGTGGATACAGACCAGATCATACCAGCCCGTTATTTGAACACCTCGGACCCTTATGAACTGGCACAGCGTGTTATGGAGGATTCAGAACATCCCAACTTTGCCAAGGAACATCAACCGGGAGACATAATAGTGGCGGGTAGAAACTTTGGCAGCGGCTCTTCAAGGGAGCATGCGCCCATTGCCATAAAGTATGCGGGGGTTCCTGTGGTGGTTGCCAAGTCCTTTGCGAGGATCTTTTTCAGAAATGCCATAAACATAGGGCTTCCTATTGTAGAGGCACAAGAGGCGGTGGATGAGATAAATCACGGTGATGAGCTGGAGGTGGATTTGGACAGTGGCGTAATAAGAAACCTTACCACGGGCAAGGAGTACAAGGCTGCCAAATTTCCGGAGGAGCTTCAGGCGATCCTGCGGGCTGGTGGGCTTATGGAGTATGCAAAAGCAAAACTGAGCAAGAATGTCAGCGGATAAGTTAAAGGAGCTCATACTCAGCAGAGCCCTAAAGGTGGCAGAGGAGCCCATCTTTATGCTCTCTTCCGGGAAACTCAGTAGGTACTACATAGACCTAAAGCAGGTTACCCTTGACCCGGAGGGAGCCTATTTGGTGGGCAAGCTCATGTATGAGTTGGTCAGGCAGTTTGGCGTTCAAGGAGTGGGTGGGCTCACACTTGGCGCGGACCCCATAGCCTACGCGGTAGCCTTTGTATCCTATTTGGACGGAAATCCTATAAAGCCCTTTGTGGTCAGAAAGGAGCCAAAGGGACACGGCACAGGAAAGCAGCTGGAGGGCCTCCTGATGGCGGGAGAAAGGGTGGCGGTGGTGGAGGATGTGATCACCACCGGTAGTTCCTCCTTAAAGGCGGTGCAAGCTTGCAGAAGGGAAGGCTTGGAGGTGGTGGGCGTTTTTGCGGTGGTGGATAGAGAGGAGGGGGCTCAAGAAAACTTGGGTAAAGAGGGTATTGAACTTTATTCTCTTTTTAAGCTCTCCCAGTTGATTTGATGGAAATTTGGCTGAGTTCTTTGCTTTTGGTAATAGGCACCGCCCTTGGCAGTTTTATGGTTTTGTTCTTCAGAGGAAAAACTCCTCCCTCCTTGAACGTTAGCCTGTCCTTTGCGGGCGGTGTAATGCTAACCGCCAGCTTTACAAGCCTTATACTGCCCGCAGTGGAAAAGGGTGGCTTTTTCAAAACCGCCTTGGGTGTAGTTCTTGGCTTTGGAGTTATGGCTCTTGTAGAGAAGCTCTTTCCTCACGAACACCCTACCATAGGACAGGAGGGCATACTGCCTTTTTGGCTATATATCCCTTCAGGATATACCGGAGGGCTTGGTGGTTAGCATGCTTGTGCCACCACCCTTGGCTTTTTGGCGGGAGTTCTTCTTATGCTCTTTCTTGATACGGTTAGCTTTTAGCCGTGTTAACAAATTTACAAAAATGTAAGCAATTTTACAAGGCTATGGGCTATACTAGGTGTTCAAAGACTTTTAAAATATTGCCTGTGCAGAGTGTGCCTTTTGGCACACTTTTTGCACAAAAACTACACAGGAGGTCGGAAAATGAAAAAAATAGAGGCGATCATCAAGCCCTTTAAGCTGGATGAGGTAAAGGATGCCCTCGTGGAGATAGGCATAGGAGGCATGACCGTCACGGAAGTTAGAGGCTTTGGTCAGCAGAAGGGACACACGGAAATCTACAGAGGCACCGAGTACGTTATTGACTTTTTGCCCAAGGTCAAGATTGAGGTGGTGGTAAGGGATGAAGATGTGGAGAAGGTAATAGAGACCATAATGAAGGCAGCCCAGACAGGAAGGGTGGGAGACGGTAAGATCTTTGTCATTCCCGTAGAGGAGGTAATCCGAATAAGGACCGGAGAAAGAGGTGAGCAAGCTATATAAAAAAATCCTTATAAAGGAGGTCAAAGCATGCCAAAGTATTCACCGGAGGAGGTGCTGAGCCTCATTGAGCAGGAAGGGGTCCAGTATGTGGACCTTCGATTCTCTGACCTTTTTGGTCAGTGGCAACACCTTACCATCCCAGCCTACGAGCTGTCTCTCTCTACCTTTGAAGAGGGTAGAGGTTTTGATGGCTCCTCCATAAGGGGTTGGCAGTCCATACACGAGTCGGACATGATCGCCATTCCCGACCCAACCACCGCCTTCATAGACCCCTTCATGGAGCCAAAAACCCTTGTGATGATATGCGACATTTACGACCCCATCACCAGAGAACGCTATGGCAGAGACACCCGTTATATAGCCCAAAAGGCAGAGCAGTATCTGAGACAAACGGGCATAGGAGACACCGCCTACTTTGGACCTGAGGCGGAGTTTTTCATCTTTGACTCGGTGGAGTTTGGCACTTCCGCCAACTACGCCTTCTGGAGAGTAGACTCAGAGGAAGGATGGTGGAATAGGGAGATTACTTCTTCTGGCTACAAGATACCTCACAAGAGGGGCTACTTCCCAGTGCCACCTTGGGATAAGACCCACGCACTCCGCAACGAGATGGTATCCATTTTGTCCCAGCTTGGTATTGTGGTAGAACTGCACCACCACGAGGTTGCCACTGCTGGGCAAGGAGAGATAGACATACGCTACGATTCCTTGGTAAATCAGGCGGACAAGCTGTTCATCTACAAATATGTGGTTAGAATGGTGGCTCATAAGCACGGTAAGTTTGCCACTTTCTTGCCCAAGGTTCTTCCCAACGATAACGGAAACGGTATGCACACCCACTTTTCCATATGGAAGGATGGGCAAAACCTCTTTGCTGGCTCCGAGTATGCGGGTGTCTCTGAGATATGCCTTTATGCCATAGGTGGTATTCTAAAACATGGACCTGCACTGACCGCCTTCACAAACCCCACCATAAACTCTTACCACAGGCTCGTGCCCGGTTTTGAGGCACCTGTAAGGCTCGCCTACTCTGCGAGGAACCGTTCCGCTGCAATAAGAATACCCACCTACTCCCAATCTCCCAAGGCAAAGAGGATTGAGATCAGGTTCCCAGACCCCACCTGCAACCCATACTTGGCTTTTGCCGCCATACTGATGGCTGCAATAGACGGGATAGAGAACAAAATCCATCCCGGAGAACCCCTTGACAAGGACATATACTCACTGCCTCCGGAAGAGCTAAAGGACATACCCCAACTGCCCGGCTCCTTGGAGGAATCCCTAAAAGCCCTCGAGAACGATTTTGAGTTCCTTCTGAAAGGTGGTGTCTTCACCGAGGATCTAATCCAAACTTGGATAGAAGCCAAGAGAAAGGAAATAGACGAGATAAGGTTCATACCTCATCCCAAGGAGTTTGAACTTTACTTTGACATTTAATTAAAAAAACCGCCCCGCCCTCCAAGGTGGGGCAAAGGAGGAGATAGAATGCGTCGCGTAGCAAGTATTATACCACTACTGCTCTCAAGCTTAGCCTTTGCGGAAGGGCAAGTTCCAATGGAGGCGCTTTAGAATGAAGGCTTTAGCCATAAGGCATGTGCTTGCGGAACACCTGGGAATGATGGAAAGGGCTCTGAGAAATTTAGGCTTTAAAGTGGAATATCTGGACACCGCAAAGGGGGAAACTTTAAAAGAGCCCTTGGAAGAATACTCCCTTCTTGTTGTCCTCGGCGGGTATATGGGTGCTTACGAAGAGAACCTTTATCCCTTTCTCTCTTACGAGTTTAGGCTCATGGAACAAGCCCTGAAATTGAACATTCCTATTTTGGGCATATGCTTGGGAGCCCAAATGCTCGCAAAGGTTTTGGGGCAAGGGTCTTTAAGGGCGATAAGGGGAAGGAAATAGGTTGGATGGATGTTTTTAAGGTGGGAGAGCATGAGCTTTTCCAAGAGTTTCCAAGCACATTAAAGGTCTTTCAGTGGCACGGGGACACCTTTGGGCTTCCAAAGGGTGCAGTAAGGGTTTATGCATCCGAAAAGTATGAAAACCAAGCCTTTGTGTATGGAAAGGCTGTAGGCTTGCAGTTTCACATAGAGGTGGATCAGAGTATGGTTAAAGAGTGGGCGGAGCTTTACCGCGATAAGCTTCAGGAGGAGAAGGTCGGGGAAGACATGCTACGGGTGGAGGACTGGGTGTATGAAAGAAATTACCGGCTTATTGAAAGTCTTCTAAGAAGGTTAATTTAGAACTTTTTCAATTCTATGTTGTATTTCTTTATTCTGTAGTCAAGTTGCCTTAGGGTAAGACCCAAGAGCTTTGCAGCGCGGGATTTTACGTATCCGGTTTTTTCCAAAGCCTTTATGATCTCTTCTCTCTCCGTGGCCTCTACAAAGCTCGGCAGGTGCTTAAAGCTCACCTTTCCATGCTCCGGATGAAAGTATTCAGGAATATCCTTTTCTGTTAGCAACCCATCCCTCAAAATAACGAGCCTTTCTATGAAATTCTCCAGCTCCCTCACATTTCCATACCAAGGATACTCCATCAGCTTTTCCGTAGCCCTCCAGCTGATCCGCACATTCTTTTTGTATCTTTGGTTGAAGATCCTTAAAAAGTGTTCCACGAGCAAAGGAATGTCCTCCTTTCTTTCCCGGAGGGGCGGAATGTGTATAGGAAACCCGCTTATCCTATAGAAGAGGTCCTCCCTGAACTCTCCCTTTTCCACCATCTCCGCCAAGTTTTTGTTGGTAGCACGTATGATACGCAAATCCACCTTTATGGTCTTTTCTCCACCCAGCCTTTCAATCTCTTTGTCCTGTATGGCCCTCAGGACCTTGGGCTGTATAGACAGGGGCATGTCTCCTATTTCGTCCAAAAAGAGGGTGCCACCGTTGGCAAGCTCAAACTTTCCTTTCTTTGGCGCATAGGCACCCGTGAAGGCACCCTTTTCATATCCGGAGAGCTCTGCCTCTAAGAGGCTTTCGGGTATGGCTGAGCAGTTTATGGTTATTATGGGTTTTGATTTTCTGACGCTTGCAAAGTGTATAGCCTTGGCAATAAGGCTCTTCCCAGTTCCGCTCTCTCCGGTGATCAAACGGTTATGTCCGTTTGTGCCACCTTTCGGACAAGCTCAGCCAAGTGTCTTATGGCCGGACTGTTGCCCACGATCCCTTTGATGCGGAAATTCTCCGAGAGGGCTTCCGTTAGCATTCTCTTTTCCTCTTCCCACTCCTGCTTTTCCTGTTCCACCCTCTGGCTTATCTTGTACAGCATCCCTAACATGGTTGCTAAGATCATGGCGAGTTTTATTCCTTCCTCTACGCTTTCCCTTTTGAACTCCTTAAAAAACGCCAGCACACCCACAGTTTCCTCACCTACCTTTATGGGCACCGCCACAAAGGTTTCCCTTCCGCTCAGCCTATCCCTCAAGCCCGTCTTGTTTAGGTATTGGCTTACGTGAAGGTCAGAGAGCACGACCGGCACGCCCATTTTATAAACCTTTCCTATGATCCCTTCTCCTCTTTTGAACACTCCTCTTTCTGCCTCCTCCCTACTCAAGCCAAAAGATTTGACTATTCTGAGAACCTTATTGGGTTTATCGTAGAGGGCTATGTAGCTGTAGGGCACGTCCCAAAAGGAGTACAGTATTTTGAGAAACTCCTCCGCACCCTCTTCAAAGCTCAGGCTTTTGCTAAGGATCCGTGCGGTTTGATTAACTACAGAAAGTATGCCAACCTCTAAGGGCTTTTCCATTATTCCTTTTTTAATTTTAAAATCTAAGCCGGAAAAGTTGGAAGCCTATAAGGAATAAGTTAAAATATCCCTTAGGAGGTGTGTAAATGAAAAATCCTCTTGATGTTCAACTCCTAGAAGAGCTCTCTAACCTGGAGTATTTTATAGTGAAAGCCCCATTGAACTCAAGGGATTTTTGGAAGGAGTGGCAGGATAAGTTCTCCCGGGCATACATGACCCGGATCGCCATCAAAAAGCTTTTGAGAACAAAGAAGGCATCCTATGAGGAAGTGTCCAAGTACAAGTCTATGATAGAACTCTATGAGGATGTGCTTTACTATCTGGAGCTTTTGAAGAACCTTGCCCTTCAGATGAGGGGCGTTTATTCTCCTGAGCCAGATACCGAGTTTGACGACGAGGACATAGACTTAGACTTTTGAGTGAGGCATGCCCATGCCCTTTAGGAAGAAAACTCTAAGGGGTCAAAACGTCTCTGGTAAGAGGGTTTTGGTTAGGGTGGATTTTAATGTGCCCATGGATGAGTTTGGAAACATTGAGGATGACACAAGGATAAAAGCTTCTTTGCCCACCATTGAGTACCTTTTGGACGCAAAGGCAAAGGTTATTCTGATGTCTCACCTTGGAAGACCTAATGGCAAAAGGGACCCTAAGCTCAGCTTACAGCCGGTAGCCAAAAGGCTCTCAAGGTATTTGAACCGAGAGGTTAAAATGGCACCAGATTGCGTGGGAGAAGAGGTCAAGAGGATGGTGGAGAACCTAAAGGAAGGAGAGGTTTTGCTTTTGGAGAACTTGAGGTTTCATCCTGGAGAAGAGGATAAAGACCCAGAGTTTGCCAAGGAGCTGGCAAGCTACGGAGATATATACGTTAGCGATGCCTTTGGCACCTGCCACAGAAAGCATGCCTCCGTTTATTTGGTGCCACAGTTTCTCAAGCCCGCAGTCATGGGCTTTTTGCTGGAAAAGGAAATAAGCTACTTTGAAAAGGCAATGATCAACCCCCAAAGACCGGTGGTTGCCATCATAGGGGGTGCCAAGGTCTCCTCCAAGTTGGGTATTCTGAAAAACCTTCTGCGGAGGGTGGATAAGCTCTTTGTGGGTGGAGCCATGGCTTTTACCTTCATAAGGGCTTTGGGTTATCCTACGGGCAAATCTTTGGTGGAGGAGGAACTTTTAGAAACCGCCAAGGACATAATGGATGTGGCAAAGAAGCTTGAGGTCAAGTTTTACCTGCCTGTGGATTTTGTGATAGGAACGGAGGTGTCCGACAAAACACCCACCAAGGTGGTTCCCTGGCAAGAGATTCCTGATGGCTGGATGGGGCTTGACATAGGTCCCGTTTCCGTCAGTCTACTGAGGGAGATCCTCTCAGACGCCCAGACGGTAATTTGGAACGGTCCTATGGGTGTTTTTGAGCTGGACCGGTTCAAGGATGGCACCTATCAAACTGCAAAAATGCTGGCAGAGTCTCCCGCTTTAACCATCGCCGGTGGTGGAGACACAGACCACGCCATCCACAGGGCTGGAGTTTATAATGCCATAGACTTTGTTTCCACCGGTGGTGGTGCCTTTTTGGAGCTTTTGGAGGGTAAAACCCTCCCCTGCATTGAAGTTTTGGACGATGAGGAATAACTTTTAGTTTATGAGAAGAAAAACGAGGCAGATAAGCGTAGGATGGGTTAAGGTTGGAGGGGATGCCCCCATAGTGGTGCAGTCTATGACTTCCACCAAGACCCACCAAGTGGAAGAGACCCTTTCTCAGATAAAAAGGCTCGCAAAGGCAGGCTGTGAGATAATAAGGGTTGCGGTTCCCCATCGGGAGGACCTGGAGGCTCTTCCGGATATAGTCAAGAACTCTCCCATACCAGTGGTAGCGGACATACACTTTGCACCCTCTTACGCCTTTGGCTCTATGGAGGCGGGCGTTCATGGAATCCGCATAAACCCGGGGAACATAGGAAAGGAAGAGATCGTCCGGGATATCGTCCAAGAGGCAAAGAGGAAGGGTGTTGCCATAAGGATCGGCGTCAATTCGGGCTCTTTGGAAAAGGACCTCTTGGAAAAGTATGGCTATCCGAAGGCGGAGGCGCTCTTTGAAAGTGCTATGCGTTGGTCGGAAAAGTTTGAAAAGTGGGGCTTTTATAACTTTAAGGTCTCCATAAAGGGCTCCGATGTGTTGGAAAACATCAGGGCAAACGAACTTTTCGCACAGCACACAGACATTCCTCTGCACATAGGCATCACAGAGGCGGGCATGGGACTGAAGGGCATAGTAAAATCCTCGGTGGGCATAGGCATACTTCTTTACAAGGGCATAGGAGACACGATTAGGGTCTCTTTAACGGACGACCCGGAGGTGGAGGTGGAAACCGCTTACGCCATTTTGCAGTCTTTGGGTTTAAGGCGGAGAGGCATAGAGATCATAGCCTGTCCCACCTGCGGAAGGATTGAAGTAGATCTACCAAAGGTGGTAAAGGAGGTGGAAGAAAAGCTAAAGGGTCTTGAAAAGCCCTTAAAGGTTGCCATAATGGGCTGTGTGGTTAATGCCATAGGAGAGGCAAGGGAAGCAGACTTGGGTCTTGCCTGCGGAAGAGGCTTTGCATGGCTATTTAAGGAAGGAAAGCCCATAAAGAGAGTTAGCGAAGAGGAGATGGTTCAAGCCCTGCTGGAAGAGGTACTAAACTATGACGGAAAAGGAAAAGTATGAAAAGCTGTTGCAAAGGGCACAGTTGGTGGATCCGAATGTTCAGATAAACTTTGTAATGCTTGACTTACAGCCAAGGTGGATGAAATGCAGGCGTACAAGAAGGCTCGTATTCCAGTTTCACAAGCTCGGACAGGAGGGGGTTTTGACTGCCTGCGGGAAAAGGTTAGAAAAGTATCAAATCCTCCCGGAAAGGCAGGAAAACCTGGAGATCACGCAGGTGAACATGATGTTGGGAGGACTTGGGCTCTTGGTTTTCTTTGACCTTTGTCCCCAATGCTTTGGGAATGTGAATAGATGCACCCCAGAGGAGGGAGGCTGAAGTAACACACAATGAGGGCTTAATTATAGTGTCAACTCTTTTGGCACCTCCCTCAGTCTGCTTAGCTTCTTTTTGATGATGTCCTGGGAGTACTTTTCAAGGTAATAAACTATAGTCTCCACCCTTATTTTTACACTGCCTGCGGGCTTTGTTTCGTCCAGCTCCCCAAACTTGAAAAAGAGGGTGCCGGAGGACTCTACGATCCTCTGGACGGGCGTAAAGGTTGGCTGGTCCATACCGCATTCGTAAGAAGAGAGCCTTATGACCCCTGTGATCCAGGGAAATCTGCTGGCAAACTTGGCCCCCCAGATGATCTCGTTGGTGTTAGAGCTGTAAGAGGAGGTCCACACATCCGATATATCAAGGGAAATGCCAAGCCAGTCCAAGAGCCACTTGTCTATCGGTAGGTAGTTGTACCAAAGGACCGGATAGCCGTAAAGCTGAAGCTCTGCGTCTATTTCGTGTCCTATGCCCGGGTCCATATGGTAAGGTCTTGCCAGCACCAAGAGGGCAGGTCTGTTGTTTTTGACGCACCATCGCAGAATTTCCAAAGACTTTTCCCGCATGCTTTTGTCAAACTCCTCAAGGGATGCAAAGCCTTCCCTTACCGCCTCTACCACCTCTTCGTAGGTGAGGTCCTCCACCGCTGGCTTTAAGCTTTCAAAAAGATACTTGGGCAAAAGCTCTGGCTCCCCAAAGGGCACAAAGGGAGAAACGTACTTTATACCCCTCTCTTTGAACTCGTCCCTCTCTTTAAGAAAGCCCGCCTTTATGTTCTCCGGTGCCATCATCACCCGAGTGCAACACAGTGTATCCATCACATGCCCCCTCAAAAAGGAGGGCAGGGAATAGATCATGGGCACAAAGAGGATGTCTATGTCCTTGTGCAGGAGCTCTCCTATGTGTCCCGCAAGGGCTTTCACTGGAAAACAGCTATCCATGGTGATCCTACCCTTGCCGTAAGTTCTGTATTGCTCCTCGGAAGTGTCCGAGCTAAAAATCACTTTCATACCCAGGCTGTCAAAAAAGCCCACCCAAAAGGGCGCTGTGCCCCAGATGTTTAAAAACTTGGGAATGCCTACTTTAATGGACCTTCTGGTTTGCCCTTTTTGGTTTGAACGCAGTTTTCCTAACAATTTGGGCAATGTTAGGAAACTCATCCTGCACCCTCCTCAACTCCTGTTGAAGGAGCTTGAGCTCGCTTTCGTCTTCTACAAGTCCCTTTGGACATGCGTTGCCCACTATGAGCCTAAGCCAACCCCTCTCCAAGGGCACCTTACTCCAAGGTCTTCCTTCCCCTTCTCCTACAAACACATCTATGAAGGTCCTCTGACAGTTCATAGGACACCATTTGCAGACCGTCTCTTGAGAGGTGGTTGCCCTGTAGGTTAGGTTTTCTACAGCGTCAAAGCCCCTAAACCGGCTTTTACCCTTTGTCTCAAGGGCAAGTAAGGCTACACCTAAAGCTCCCGCCTCTCCCGGGTAGGGATGCACAAATACCTGTGCATCTGGCACCTTGGACTTTATAAAGTCCCTTTGGGCTTTTACCACCGCCAAGTTCTTGTGGGTTCCACCCTGAAGTACAAACTTTTTGCCCACCTGCGCCAAGTTGTTTATGTTGCCCGCATAGATCCACACGTTCAAGGGCAGGACAGCGCATAGCCCCGCAAGGATCTCCTCCGCCTTCCAACCCTTCCTCTGCTGATTGACTATATCGCTTTGTAAGAACACGCCACAGCCCATGGTAAAATTGGGAATGGCCTTTGCACTAAAGGCAAGCTTGGCAATGTCCTCCAGTGGTATGTTGAACCTTTCTGCCACTCCTTGCAAAAAGGCACCGTTTCCGGAGGAACACTGAGAATTTAGCCTAAAATCTACCACAGAGCCGTTGCGAAGGATGAGGATCTTTACATCCACTCCACCCACATCGCATATACAGTCCGCATCCTTAAAAAAGTGCATGGCACCCGTAGCGTGGGCAACCGTCTCCACCACCGCACAGTCCGCCCCCAAAACATCCTTCAAAAGGTCCTTTCCATAGCCCGTAAGCCCCAAGCCTATAACCTCTACATCATCCCCAAAGAATTCCCTTATCTGTCTGAAGATGCTTTTGGCATCCTCTATGGGATTGCCCTTGCTGATCTGATAGCAGGAAAAGACCGGCTCTCCTTCCTCAGAGACGCACACCGCCTTGGCGGTGGTGGAGCCAAAATCACACCCTATGGCTATCCTTTTAACCTTCTTGGGAACGATCTTCTTATACTGCCCTTCGTACTCTTTCAAAAACTCCCTTAGCTCCTCCTCAGAGGACACAAGCCCTCTCTTTCCCTCCTTTAGTTTTTCCTGATATTGCCCCTCCTCTATCCACCACCTGAGCCTATCCAAGCCCTCGTAAACTCCGCCTTCCTCCTCCATGGCATAAAAGACACAGCCAAGGCTTGCATAGTAAAGGGAATTTTCAGGAACTACCACCAGTTCCTCCATCTCTTGGTCTGTGCAATCCCTCAAGCCCTTCTCCTTCCATATTCTCTGAAGGTGCACACGCCAAGCCTCCCTAAGCCCCCTAAAGAATAGATTGGGACCTCCCAACAGTAGTACCTTCCACATGGGAGTGTTCCCTTTGGCAAGCTGGGAGAGGTTCTGATAGACCACCGCGTCAAAGAGGGAAGCCATGATCTCCTCCGGTGGCACTCCAGCCTTTTGCAGGGTATTCACATCCGCCTCCGCGAAGATGCCACATTTGGCACTTACCTTGTGGAGGTTGTAGCCTTTGTATCCCATAGAACCCAGCTTTTCCTGAGGAATTCCAAGCTTCCTTGCGGTCTTTTCTATAAAGGTGCCCGTTCCTCCCGCACAGGCGTTTTGCATAAAGACCTGTTTTACCCTTTTTCCATCAACCTCTTTGAAAAAGATCGCCTTCATATCCTCCCCACCGATTTCGCTAACAAACCTCACATCCGGATGGAGTTTTTCCACTGCAATGGATACCGCAACCACCTCTTGAACAAACTTTCCTCCTACCAACGGAGCGATCAGTGTAGCACCAGAGCCGGTAAAATAGACCCTGTCCCTTCCGGGCTTAAAACCAAAGTTCTCTTCAAGCTTTTTTAAGAACTCATACACCTTCTCTGCGGTCTTTGTGTTGTGCCTTTCGTAGGCTTTATCTAAGATGTTCCCACGATCATCCACCAAAACATACTTACAGGTGGTGCTTCCTACATCTATGCCCAAAATCATTTTAGCCTCCCCATGAGTTTTGCTACGTGCATTACATAGTTGGCAGATGTTCCCGCATAGCCGTAGTTTGGCACCTTGTAGGTTGCCCTTTTGAGCTGTGGATGTTTTTCTTCAAAGTCTCTGATATCCTCCAAGCTCAAGCCCGTTTTCTCCAAGGCTTGTTCAAACTCCTCTTTTGCCCTCCTCTTGGCTTCTGTAAGAACCATCTGACAGCGGGAGTATGCATGCACCTCCGAGTCTCCTTTGATTTCTATTGGTGCATACAGGAGCTCTGGATAGTCTGCCAGCACCTTTGCCATGGCACCAACAGACATAGTGTTGGGAAGGCATCCGTAGGGAGACAGCTCGCAGATCATATGGGCTTGCTTGTGTTTTAGTGCGTAGAGGGCTTTGCCAATGAGCATATGCCCCTCACCCCCAGTTAGCCTGTAGTAAAAGTAAGGTCTTGCCAGTTCCTTCAGTTCCCTCTGGGAGGGCAATGGATTGGGAATGTTATTTAAAGCCTTTCTGAGCTTGTCGTAGGTTCTCCTGTATAGCCACGCAAAAAATGAGATGGCAAATTTTTTAAGGTAATAGTTCTTTACAAAGGGCTTGGCGTCTTCAAGCTTGAAAAGTTCCATGTTTATAAGATAGTCCATCCAGACCGCTACTGGTGGCGGGATAACTTCCGCACCCTGTTCCTCCAACCATCTTTTTATGTTGTAGTTTCCGTCTCCTTCGTGGGTCTGAAGCCAAAACTCTCCGGTGATCTTTACCTTTGCCTTTGGCTGAAGTCTATCCACCTCTATCTCATCCCAGAGCTTTTTAACCTCCTTTAGGGCATCCACGAAGTAATCGGTGAATATGTGCCAAAGGAAGTTCCCGAGCTTTTTGCCCACTATGGGTCTCTTTTTGAGTTTTTCGTAAAGCACTTCTACACTGTCCTTTACCACTTGGTCCGTTTGACCCTTTTTTACTTCGTAAGGTCTTGTGGCGTATTCCATGTCGGTTATCAGGTCTCCCATAAACATGGCATAGACGAGCCCAAGGGTAAGAGGCATGCTTATTTCCAAGCCACCACCCTCTACAGATTGTTCAAGCTGCAAAAGGTCCAAAAGAAAGAGCCTAAAGTCCCGTAGGTTTAGCCCTTCAAGGACCCTCTCGTAGGATTCGTGATACTGTCCGAACCTACAAGGTCCGCAGGCACCGATCGTAACAAACACGTACCGATCCCTTACCGCCTCCCTTCCCTCTTTCTTTTCAATGTCCATAAGGGTCCTTGCTAAGTTTCCTGCGGTGAAGGTGGTAGGACAGCAAGCACCTACATCTATGTATTCCTTCCCTATGTCCAAATCTATCCTCTCTATGTTGGGCAAGGGCTTTGCTTTATAGCCCATGTTTTCCAAGGCACCCGTTATGAGCCGTTCGTGTTTAAAGGTAAGCCCACCAAATAGTATGGTAGTGTATGGTCTTTCCTCCTTGGTAAAGGGTCTTGGCTTGTAGGCTTTATACTCAAAGCTTACCGCTTCCATGATACCCCTCCTAAAAAGGTTTTTTTTATAAAATAAGCTGAACTTCAGGTCAACAAACTGAGGAAAATCACCCTCAACTTATCTGTTCTATGGGCATGCCCTTGGTCTCTTTTCCCTTGATGGCGTATATCACAAAGGCAAAAAATCCCACAAGCCAAAAGAGGGATATACACAAAAGTCCAAGCCGGTAGTCTTGGTTTGCCAAAGCTATCACAAGCACCGGTGCAAAGGCACCCGAGAGCCTTCCCACAACGGAGAGCACCCCTATGGCGTATGCCCTTATGTAGGATGGGTATATCTCCGTTGCGATCACGTATGCCACAGAGGCAAAGGAAAAAGCGATCAACGAATACAAAAAGTAAAGAACTTTAGGGTTTGCGTCCGTTAGCAAAAACAGAAAAACCGCCAAAGCGGAGAGCCCGCTTATGCTAACCCCAAGCACCTTTCTACCCACTCGGTCGTTTAAAAAGGCTACCACAAGACCCCCAATCAGTCCCCCCACACTTCCGAAGAAGAGCACCTCGGAGACCTGCTTGGAGCTAAGATTATAGACCTTTGAAAGAACCAAGGGTAGAAAGGCGAGCATGCCGTAGTAGGTGGTAAGTATGGTAAAACTCATCGACGCACTAAAGAGAAACCTCCACCAGTATTTGGTTAGGATCAGCTTGGTGGCATCCCATATGCTACCCTCAAAAACGGGAATTTGACAACTTTCCACCTTTGGAGAGATGCCCGCCTCTCTTTCCACTTTTTTGACGATCTCCTCCGCTTCCTTCAGCCTTCCTTTGGAGATGAGCCATCTGGGAGATTCGGGCACATATATCCTTATGTATATGATCAAAAGGGTCAAAAGACCACCAATAAAAAAGGCAATCCTCCAAGCAAAGCCTTCGTCAAATTGCTTTAAAAGATACAAAGCAGATAAAGAAGCCATAATACTTCCCAAGTTCCAAAGGGCGGTGATGGTGCCATCCACCTTTCCCCTGTGGCGGGCGGGCACAAACTCGTCTATTGCGGACTGGATCGCTGCAAACTCTCCACCCAAGCCAGCACCCGCCAAGATCCTAAAGAGCAAGGCGGATTCAAAACTATTGGCAAAGCCCGTTAAAAAAGTGCCCCCAGCATACAGAAGTAATGTAAGAATAAAGAGTTTTTTCCTGCCGAACCTGTCTGCCAAGTAGCCAAAGATCAAGGACCCTAATATGGCACCTATGAGAAAACCGCTTACCATCAGAGAAGCCTGCTGGGTGGTAAATTGGAGGGCTTTTGCCATGGGCTTTAGGACTGCACTTACTATGACTACTTCAAAGGCGTCCAAGACCCAAGTGATGCCAAGGGCTAAAACAAACCTGGTGTGAAAGCCCGTCCAGGGAAGGGCGTCAAGCCTGCAGGTTAGGTCTGTGTTTATAAACCTCATAGAAACCTGCCAAATTCTTCAAACTTAAAGCGGTATGCCCTTGGAAGTAGCTCCCTTTGAGGGTCCTTGTATCCTATGGCAAGCATAACGGGTATAACCTTATCCTTATCTACCCCCAAGAACTCCTTTAATCTCTCTTCGTCAAAGCCCTCCATCGGATGGGTCTCAAGCCCATAAGCCCTTGCTACGATCATAACCGTCATACAAAAGAGGGCGGTATCCCTTATAGCCTTTCTCACAGCCTTCTCTCTGTCGGTCCATCCCCTCTGGATGTTCTCTTTTAGCTTCTCCTTTGCTTCTTTGGGTATGTAGCCAAGCTCCACCCAGCTGTCCAAAACCTTATCCACGTGCTCAAAGCCTGCCCTTGGGTTTGCGATAAACACTATGTGAGGCTGTTTTAAAAATCCCTCATCGGGACGTCCCCCCAGCCTCAAAGGGAACTAACCCTTTCCTCACCCTGTCCCACACTCCCTCACGGGAGGAGAGGAGTATTCTCCTCTCAAGAACAGGGAAGAGGAGGGCTACCTTCAGAACCTGCTGGACAATGGCAAGGATTTTAAAATCCTTCCCGTCTTCAGGGTTCCTTCCAGTGGTCCCACAACGGGCATCCAGCAAGCTCTGAAAGCTTTGCACAGATAAAATTATATCACTTCCCAGAAACTTTTCAATAGGTTTGTTTTTTAGAACGGCCTTGTCCTTTACTACTACCACTTCCCAAGGTTGGAGGTTGTATCCGGAGGGTGCGGTGGTGGAGATCTCTAAAATCTCCTTTATAAGTTCATTGGGAACTTCTCTGTTTGGGTCAAAGAATGTAATTGACCGCCTCTCGGTTATCAGCCTTAGGCATTCTCTCATGGCAAAACTCCTTTGTAGGTTTTGATTAAGTATAAGCCAGTAGCCTTTTTCAGGCAACGGACTTTTGAGGCTGTTCTAAAAATCCCTCATCGGGATACCCCGGCGGAATAACGACAGTCTCACTCATCAACCCAAGGCTTGTACTCCATCACCTGCTCAAAGGTATAAGGGCATTCTTGTGGAAAATCCTTTTCTGTGGGAAGCTTTCCAAAGTATTTTTTAGCTATGTGGTGGTTTTGAGGCTCTTCAAACCACCTCGTAAGCCTTTTCATAGCAATGCGCCAAGCGATGGAGAGTTCCTCCATTGATTTTTTCCTTATGCTTGGGTGTCTCTCAAAGATGGTATCAAGCTCATTCCTTGCGTTGTTTATGCTCTTTATCCAGCTGTGCCCTACATACTCGTTGTACTTAAAGTTTTCCCGTTTGTAAAGGTGTTCCAAAATTACCGCCATCAGGCTAACAACACTGTCCAGATATCTCCGTCCCATATCCTCTATCTCCTCTAAAAGGTTCTCCCAATCTACAAGCTCAAACTCTTTATTTTTGAGAAGCTTTAGGTTCTCCAACACCCATAGGTAAAAGTCCTTTTCATAAAGTTCTTTTAGGCTTTGGGTTTTTAGCTCCATGAGTTTTAAATATAAGCCCTTCTTCTGGAGGATACTTTCAAAAATCCCTTATCAAAAAGCCTCCAGCGGATAAAGGGACTAACCTACTCCTCACCCTGCCCCACACCCCTATGGGCTTTTTGCGGTTTATAGGAGAGTTTTTACATAATCGGGAGTCATGGGTAGTTGATTGACCTCTATGCCATACCCCCAGAGTAATGCGTTTGCCACCGCGGGTGCTATGGGTGGAAGACCGGGCTCTCCCACGCCACCCATGGGTCCTTGCCCTTTTACTATATGCACCTCTATCTCTGGCGTCTCTTCCATGGTGAGGAGAGGATATGTATCAAAGTTAAGGCTCTGAGGACCTCCCTCTGAAAAGCTCACCCTCTCCTTTAGGCTCGCACTTAAGCCCATAACTATGGCGCTCTCCATCTGAGAAACCACCAAATCCGGATGCACCACTGTGGGACCCAGATCTATCACGCATACAACCTTGTGCACCCTTATTTTGCCCGTTTTTTTGTCCAAGGAAACCTCTGCACATTGGGCTACGTGGCTTCCGAAGGAAAAATGATAAGCTAATCCCATATCCCTTCCCCTGTGGGAACCCTTGCCCCATCCCGATTTTTCAGCACACACCTCTACTACCCTCCGAGCCCTTGGATTTTTGGAGAGTAGTTCAAGCCTTAGCTCCACTGGGTCTCTGCCACCCGCCTTGGCGAGCCTGTTTATGAACGTCTCAAGGGTGAAGGCATTATGGGAGCTTCCCACCGAACGCCAGAACCAAACAGGTATAGGAAGGTCAATTCTTACAAACTCCACACGCAGGTTAGGAACCGAATAGGGCATGTTTTCTATTCCTTCCACCGCCGCCCTGTCTATTTTTGAAAACATTCCTGCCCACTTAAAGACTGCGGGCACCGCTATTTTATGGTGTATGGCTACTACTCTCCCCTTTTCATCCAAGGCTCCCACAAACTTTGTGGCGTTCATAGGTCTATACCAGCCGGATTTTACATCATCCTCCCTTGTGTATATTAGCTTTACTGGTCTTCCAAGCTTCTTGGATATCTCCACTGCCTCTCTTACAAACTCCACGTTTGCCTTTCTTCCAAAGCCTCCACCCAAATAGGTGGTGTATATTTCAACGTCTTTTTCGTCCAAGCCCGTTATTCTGCTGACGGTTTTTAAAGCCCAAGTTTGGGATTGAATGGGTGCATAAACCACACACCTATCCTTTCTCACATCCGCCACGCAGGCCATGGGTTCCATAGTAGCATGGTAGAGATATGGCAAAAGATAAACGCTTTCTACCTTTACCTTAGCCTTTGATATTACATCCTCTGGGTTTCCATTATGCCTTGCCACTGCACCCGCTCTGTTTAAGGCATTAAGGTAGTAGCGTGCTAACTTTTGGTCGTTAAAATCCTTTATTGGGCTTTCGGTCCATTCTACCTTTAAGCTCTCCCTTCCCTTTTGGGCTGAGTAGAAATCCTTGCCACACAATGCCACCCCAGTGGATATGGCAAACACATCTATCGCTCCTTCCACCTGCTTTGCCCGACTTGGGTCAAAACCCTTTAGCTTACAGCCAAAAGCGGGAGGTCTTTCCACCACCGCATAGACCATATCTTTAAGCCTTACATCAATACCAAAGATAGCGCTCCCATCCACCTTTTCTCTGGCGTCTATTCTTGGAATGTTTTTGCCAATGTATTTAAACTTGGAGGGCTCCTTTAGTTTAACCTTATGTAGAATAGGAAGCTTTACCGCCCCTTCCCAAAGCTCTCCGTAAGAAGCCCTTTTTCCATCTCCAAAAACATAGCCCTCCTGTGCCTTTAGCTTTTCCCTTGGTACCTTCCACTCTTCAGAGGCGTAATTTATTAGCATCTCCCTCATTGTGGCACCAAGCTGTCTTAAAAAGTCGTACATATTCCTTACGCTGGTGCTTCCACCCGTCAGTTGCATGCTCAACTTTCTGTCTATGTATTGAGGTCCTGCGGGTGCAGACCTTACCCTTACCCTCTCCCAAGGGAAGTCCAGTTCATCTGCCACCAACATTGCAAGCCCTGTCCATACCCCCTGCCCCATCTCCGATTTGTTAATCAAAAGAACAAGGTGGTTGTCTTTGGTTATGTTTGCCCAGAGGACTGGGTTTATTATTTCTTCTTGTGTCGCCTTGATTATCTTGAAACCTCCCTCTGTTAAGACAAGTGCCAAACTCAAACCAGTAAGCTTTATAAAATCCCTTCTGTCTATCATGTTTTAACCCCCATCATACCTTGGGCTCTAAGTATTGCCCTCAAAATTCTTGGATAGGTTCCACACCTGCAAAGGTGGGAAGACATGGTTTTTACTATCTCCTCCCTGCTCGCCCTTGGGTTTTTCTTAAGGAGTGCGTAAGCCTCCACTATCTGACCGGGCTGGCAATAACCACACTGGGGCACGTTCAACTCCACCCAAGCCCTCTTTACCGGATGGTCGGCGGGAATACCCTCTATGGTGGTTATCCTCCTACCCTTCACCGCCTTTAAGGGAGTTATGCAACTGCGAGTAGGCTCCTCTTCCAAAAGGACTGTGCAAGCTCCACATATACCCTTGCCACATCCAAACTTGGTGCCAGTCAAGCCAATATGCTCCCTTATCACCCAAAGAAGAGGAGTATCCTCAGGCAAGCTTACCTTGTATAACTTTCCGTTGATGTAGATTTCAGTCATAATAAACCCCCTTCCCAAAAAGCTTAATCCACAGGATATGGGTTGTCAAATTTTCTAAATTACTCCCACTCTTTCCAGTGCTTCCAATGTTTGTGCTTGTGTTTGTGAATTATGATGATCCTCTCCTCCACTGGGACATAATAGACGGGAGTGTAGTAGGAACGATAAACCACTGGTCTTTCCACGTATACAACCTTCTCAGGGCAATGGTAAGGAGTGCCTAGGTTTATTCCCACGGAAAAGAAAACGTGATCCTTTGCAAAGGACAGCCCAACAACCAGAAGAAGTGCCAAAACCAACTTTCTCATCTTTTCACCTCCTTAATTTATAGCTTACGACTTTTACATGAATAAAAGATGAAAATTTTCAGCGTGGATAATTAAGCCTTTCTTTTCCTGAAAAACTCATAAAAAAGAAAGACAGCTATGGCAACGGATATTGAGGCATCCGCCAAATTAAAGGCAGGGTAAGAAAATTTCCCATAGGAAAGGTAGATAAAGTCCCTTACCTGTCCCAAAAAGAGGCGGTCGTGTAGGTTGCCAAGGGCCCCCCCACCTATAGCACCCATGCAAAGGGAAACCACAGGATCCTTTTGTTTGATGGAATATGCAAAGGTTATAAGGACCGCAATGGGTGGGAAAAGTAGCAAGATGGGAAGCCTCAGCCAGTCGGGAGCTTGGGAAAAGAGTCCAAAGGCCACGCCCTTGTTATAGACCATAACCAGCTTGAGAAAAGGTAGTATTTGGACCTTTCCCTCTATAAACTGCTCCGCTAGGTGTTTTGTATAAAGGTCTGCCATCAATACAAAAAAGCAGACCGCCAAGTAGGTTAAAGCATATTGGCTAAAGAATCTCTCCATAGTTTTTCTAGATCTTCAACATTCTCTTTGAGTATGGGCTCTTCGTAGAGTTTCACAATAAGCTCTGGCTCACCCTTTACTTTGCCCAAAAGGAGCCAGTCCAATCCCACGCTTTCCACATAGTTTTTCAAAAGTTCTTCCTTATCCTTTTCTATGCTAACTACCACCCTTGTGGGACTTTCAGAGAAGAAGAATCTATCAAGGGCTTCCTCGGTGTAAAGGTTTAGCTCCAGACCGAGCCCCGTGCCAAAGAGGCACTCTAAGAGGGCAATAATAAGTCCGCCGGTGGATACATCGTGGGCGGAAAGGATTATTTCCTCTCTTATTAGCTTTATTAGGGTTTCATGCAGTAGTTTTTCTTTCTTCAGGTCCACCGCGGGCACATCTCCAGCTACAATTCCGTGCACCACCTTTAAGTATTCGCTACCACCCAAACTCCAGCTTCTTTTCAGGTCTCCTATCAAAAAGACCAGACTACCCTCCTCCTCAAACTTATGGGTTACGAACCTTTTCCCTTCTATGGCACCCACCGCCACCAAAATGGGAGTTGGGTATATGTTTCTGATTTCCTTCTCCTCCACCGTCTCGTTGTAGAGGGACACATTTCCACTTACTACGGGCACCCCAAAGAACTTGCAGGCGTCCGCCATCCCCCTTATTGCCATCTCCAACTGCCACATTACCTCCGGCCTTTCTGGATTTCCAAAGTTCAGACAGTCCGTTATGGCCAAAGGCTGTGCACCCACACAGGCGAGGTTTCTGAGGGCTTCCGCCACTACGTACTTTCCGCCTTCATAAGGGTTCAAAAAGACCATCCTGCCGTTCCCTTCACAGCTCAAAGCTACGAGCTTTTCGCTTTTTATCTCCGGGCTTACCACCCACTTTATACGTAGAACCGCAGCATCTCCCCCCGGCACCAACACCGTGTTTGTCCCCACTTGATAGTCGTACTGACTGTAAACCCACTCCTTGGAGCACACGTTGGGAGAGGACAAAAGCTTAAGAAGGGAATCCCTTATGTCCTTCTGTTCTAACTCCTCTTCTTTGAAGGACCTAACCTGCTTTATGTAATCGGGTTCCCTGCTTGGTCTTTCGTAGACGGGTGCCTCCTCGGTTATTAGACTTACGGGCAGTTCTGCCACCAGCTCCCCATGGAAGTAGGCACGGAACATACCATCGTCGGTCATTTCCCCCACCACCTCACCCTCCAAGTGGAAATCCTTTGCCAACCCCTTCAGCCTTTGAACCTTGTCCCTTTCTACCACCAAAAGCATCCGCTCTTGGCTCTCAGAGAGGAGTATTTCATAAGGGTTCATTCCCTCTTCTCTGAGAGGCACCCTTTCAAGATATAGCACCACGCCCATTTTGGATTTGTTTGCCAGCTCGGAGGATGCACCCGCAAGACCTGCGGCGCCCAGGTCCTGAATACCCACCACCAGACCTTCCTCTATTATCCTCATAAGGGCTTCTATGAGCTTTTTTTCAAAGTAAGGGTCTCCCACCTGCACGTTGGGTCTTTTGCTCTCTGTGTCCTCGCTGAACTCACCGGACGCCATAACCGCACCGTGTATGCCATCCCTTCCAGTGGAAGAGCCTATTAAAAAGAGCAGTTGTCCGGGTTTTGTTGCCCTCGCCCGGAACATCCTACCCGCAGGGATTATGCCAAGGCAAAAGGCATTCACCAGAGGGTTGGTCTTGTAGCACTCCTCAAAGAAGGTCTCTCCGCCCACCGTGGGAATGCCCACCGAGTTGCCATAGTGGGATATGCCCTTTACTACACCTTTGACTATGTGCTTTGTCCTTGAGTCCAGTGGCAAACCAAACCGCAAAGAATCCATCAAGGCTATAGGTCTTGCACCCATAGAGAGAACATCCCTTATGATCCCACCCACACCCGTGGCGGCTCCGTGGAAGGGTTCTATAAAGGAAGGATGGTTGTGGCTTTCTATCTTAAAGGCAAGCCAGACTTTATCATCAAGCTTTACAACGCCCGCATTTTCCCCCGGTCCCTGAATTACGTGTTCTCCTTGGGTGGGAAGGAGCTTCAAAAGCCTCTTTGAAGATTTATAAGAGCAATGCTCCGACCAAAGGGCACCAAGAATACCAAGCTCCACATGGTTTGGTTCTCTACCAAGCCTTTTGACTATACTCTCATACTCCTCCTTTGTGAGTCCGTAAAGTTTATAAACCTCTTCCACAGGCATAGTATTATACTATCCAAGCACAGAGCTGTAAGTCAAAAGGGCTGTTAAAAAGGAAGTGAAGAAGGATACCGAAAGCAAGACAAACATCACCACCACCTGAAAGACCACTGCACCGATTGGGTCCGCACCAGCCACGATCATGCCCACCGCCACGCCCGGTATGTGCACAAGCCCCGCAGACCTGAGCATGTTGTATTTTGGCATCATAGACACCCTAATGGCGTTTTGGACCATCTCCTCCATAGCCTTCTTTAACGGAGCCCTCAAGGCAACCTTTGCCTCTATCTCCCTTATTCGGTTGAAGGCTTCTGAGCTCATCCTTTCAAAGGTCAAAGAAACGTTGCTGAGGGAATTGCCAAGCACCAATCCCCAAAGGGTGATCATACTAACCGGGTCCTTTCTAACGTAGCCCATCAGATAGAGCAGAACAAACACAAAGGAAGACGGAACCACCAGAGCTAAGTAGCTCTTTAAAAAGAGCCTCACAAAGCTACCCTGTAGCTTGAGCCTTTCCACTGCAGTTATGCTCCCAAAGATAGACATCAAAAAGAGGATCAGCATCAGAAAGGCAAAGGATTGCACTCTTAAGACAAACTGGAGGATATAGCCCACCAAAAGAAGTTGGACTGTAGTCCTTATGGAGCTCTCAAGTAAATCCCTTTCTGCCCGTAGGTTGTAAAAGTAAGAGAGGGCTACCGCAAAGAGGACCAAAATAAAAGCTTGAGGTAAGTGGCTTGGCTCAAGGCTGTTCATAAAAGTCCTTTTAAGGCTTCCTCCCTTTGTTTGCAGGTGGCACACTCTCTACAGGGTGGCTCTGTGCCCCTATAACAGGAGTATGTTTTTTCAAAGGGAACTCCCAGTTCCTTTCCTAAAAGGGCAATTTCCCTCTTTGTCATGCCCAGAAAGGGTGCGTAAATTTTCATGGGAACCTTTTTTGTAGCAGTTAAGATAGAGCCTGCAGTGAGGGCACTTTGGGCGGAGATTATGAACTCGGGTCTGCAGTCGGGATAAGGAGTATCCAAAGAATGCACTGCTATGCCCACCGTGTCTATCCCCAAGGCGTCCGCGTAAGCCCCCGCAATGGCTAAAAAGATCAGGTTTCTCATGGGCACTGTGGTAATGGGTGGCGCATTGGAGTATTCTTCTGAGGGTACCTCTGGACCTCCCTCCAAAAGGGCGGAGGTGGTTATTCCCTTCAAAGATGGCACATCCACTATTAGATGCTCAACGCCCGCCAGCCTTGCTAACTCCTTTGCGTACTTCAGCTCTACCTTATGCCTTTGTCCGTAATTAAAGGATATGGCAATAACCCTGTCAAACTCTTTCTTTGCAAGCCACAGAAGGGTGGTGCTGTCCAATCCTCCAGAAAAGAGAACTATTATGCTTTTCATCGTTTTTTTATGCCGGAGGAGGGACTCGAACCCCCACGCCCTTGCGGGCAGGAGATTTTGAATCTCCCGCGTCTGCCAGTTCCGCCACTCCGGCTAAGGATATAATTATAATGTGATTTGCCACAAAATCCAAGAGATTAAACAGAGGCTCGCAAAGGCCTGCGAGAGGGCAGGAAGAAAAAGAGAGGAGGTCCTGCTCCTTGGTGCATCAAAGTACGCCAACGCGCAAAAGATAAGGGAAGCTTATCAATGTGGCGTGCGTGCCTTTGGAGAAAGCAGAGCCCAGGACTTTCTTAAGAAGTTTGAAGAGCTCAAGGACCTACCCATAGACTGGCACTTCATAGGAAACTTGCAAACCAACAAAGTGAAGTACATCATAGACAAAGTGTCCCTCATCCACTCCTTAGACAGGCCATCCCTTGCGGAGGAAATTCAAAAGAGGGCAGAAAGGCTCGGAAAGGTTCAGGATGTTCTCATTGAGGTAAATGTAGGAAAGGAAGAGACGAAGGGAGGCGTTTATGAGGAGGACTTAGAAAAACTCTTTGAATACTGCCTGAGTTTAAAAAATCTGAGAGTTCTCGGTCTTATGGCAATTCCTCCTTACAAGGAAAACCCAGAGGAAGTAAGACCCTACTTTGTGAAGCTAAGAAAACTAAAAGAAAAGCTGGAGGATTTGTATAAGATAAAACTTCCTCACCTTTCCATGGGCATGTCTGGGGACTTTGAAGTGGCAGTAGAAGAGGGTGCCACCATAGTTAGGATAGGCTCCGCCATTTTTTCATGAAATTTTCATCCTTGAACCTGTAATATAAATCACATCAAAACCCTATAAGGAGGTGTTGCCATGAGGAAACTTTTAGCAGCCCTTTTAGCAGTAGCTTTTGCAGGTGCCGCAATGGCAGAGCAAGCCACCCAGCCCGCACAAGCGGAGCAAAAGAAGGAGGAAAAGCCCGCTGCCCAAGGGCACAAGAAGGTAAGGAAACACAGGAAGGCCGAGCAAAAGCATGAGCAAAAGCATGAGCAGAAGCACGAACAAAAGCACGAGCAAAAGCAGGAACAAAAACAGGAAGAGAAGAAGTAATCTTTCTGTGGGGGCTTTGCGCCCCCTTTCACCTGTTGTTTTTAGCCAACCTTTCGCATAGCCTTAGAGCATGTAGGGAGGGAGAAATATCTGCTATTCCTTTCCAGGCTATATCGTAAGCGGTTCCGTGGTCGGGAGAAGTCCTTGGAAAGGGGATTCCAAGGGTCATATTTACTCCCTCTCTGAAGGCTAAAAGTTTAAAAGGTATTAGCCCTTGGTCATGATACATGCACAAAAATAGGTCGTAATCTCTGTTTAAAAAGGCAGTGTCTGGGGATAGGGGACCATCCACCATGTATCCCATAGACTTTAATTCCTCCACCGCGGGGGCAATTTCTTTTATATCTTCCTCTCCGATGGTTCCACCCTCTCCCGCATGGGGGTTCAATCCCAAAACTCCAATCTGGGGGGATTTTTTAAACCACCTTTTAAACTCCTCCGCCAATAGTTTGACCTTTTTTACTATGTTTTCCCTCTTAACCCTTTCTATTGCCTCCTTCAGAGGTATATGAGTGCTGAGCAGGGCAACTTTTATGGTCTCTGAATACATCAACATGGCATAATCCCTTACCCTAAAAGCCTGTGCCAAAAACTCGGTTTGACCCTCGTAAGAAAAGCCCGCCATTTTAGCCCAAAACTTGCTTATGGGCATGGTCAAAAGCCCGTCTATGTTACCATAAACCGCATCCACCACAGCCCTTCCCAAATAGGCTACTGCCACCTTTCCTGAAGTGTAAGAGGGGGATGGTCTTTCTACGTTGCATATGTTCAGGTCAATGAGATAAACACCTGGAGCATTTACCTCCTGTGGGCTGTTTATTAAATTGGCGGTAAAATCCCTTCCAAGTTCTTTTGCACAGGCTTTTAAGATCTTCTCCTCTCCGTATATTATGTATGCGTACTGTGGGTCCAGATGTTCCGTTAGACGCACTATTATTTCTGGTCCCACCCCTGCTGGATCTCCCATGGTGATGCCGATTTTAAGCATTTGAGCTTATAATTATAAACTCATAAAGGAGGTTAAAAAATGCTTTTGAGCTTGGAAGCTAGAGTTCAACTGAGGGATATGTTCGAAAAGGAGCTTGAAAACCCTGTGAATCTAAAGCTTTTTAGCCAAGCCATAGGTTGTGAGACATGCTCTACTGCGGAAGAACTTCTTAAGGAAGTGGAAAGCCTATCCCAAGGTAAGGTAAAGCTTGAAATATACTCACCGTTGATAGAAAAAGACAAGGCATCCGCCTATGGCATTGAAAGGGTGCCTACCATTGTTATAGAGGGAGATAAGGATTATGGCATAAGGTATGTGGGACTTCCTGCGGGGCTTGAGTTTTCAACCCTTATAAACGGTATCATTCAGGTTTCAAAGAGAAAGCCCAGACTTAGCGAAAGAACCTTAGAGATCCTCCAGTCCATAGACATACCCATGGAAATTTTGGTCTTTGTGACCACATCCTGTGGCTACTGTCCCTCTGCTGCGCTGATGGCTATGAACTTTGCCATCGCAAGCGACTACATAAGCGCAGTGATCATGGATGCTACCGAGAACATGGACCTAGCGGAGGTCTATCAGGTGGTTGGTGTGCCAAAGATTGTTATAAACAGAGGTGTGGCAGAGTTTGTGGGGGCTCAACCGGAAAACGCCTTCCTAGGATACTTGGTGAGTGCCTACGAAAAGATCAAGAAGGAATTAAAATAAGGTAAAGGAGGTTTGCTATGCAGTTCTTTTTAGACACAGGAAATGTGGATGAGATAAAGCAGGCTTTAGAATGGGGCATACTGGATGGCGTCACCACCAACCCAACCCTTATAGCTAAGACAGGAAGACCCTTTATGGAAGTTGTAAAGGAAATACTGCAGTTGGTGGATGGTCCCGTTAGCCTGGAGACGGTATCAAGGGATGCCAAGGGTATGGCGGAAGAAGGAAGGAAGTTGGCAGAGCTTGGTGATAATGTAGTTGTTAAAATCCCCATGACGCCGGAAGGTATAATAGCGGTCCAGGAGCTTGAATCTGAGGGAATACCCACCAATGTTACTTTGGTCTTTTCTCCCACTCAGGCACTTATCGCAGCAAAGGCTGGGGCTACCTTTGTATCTCCCTTCGTAGGTAGGTTGGATGATATCTCAAGCGAGGGCATGAAGCTTATAAGGGATATAAAAACCATCTTTGACAACTATGATTTTGACACTCAGATAATAGTGGCAAGCGTAAGACATCCCATGCATGTGTTGGAGGCAGCGCTCATAGGGGCAGACATATGCACCATGCCCTTTGAGGTGATGAAAAAACTCTTCCAACATCCGCTAACTGACAAAGGCATAGAGCTTTTCCTCAAGGATTGGGAAAAGGTGCCCGGAAAACCCTTTTAAACCCCTTATAATCTTTTGCTTATGATTAAGCGCACCAAATACTGCGGGCAAATATCCCAAGAGGACTTAGACAAAGAGGTTGTTCTCTGCGGTTGGGTCCATAGGGTCAGAAACCACGGAGGGGTGGTCTTCATAGACCTAAGGGACAGGGAGGGTATAGTGCAGGTGGTGGTGGAGGAGCAGAACTCGCCCTCCGCCTACGAGGTGGCAGACAAGCTGGGCTCAGAGGATGTTATATGCATAAAGGGGATCGTCAGAAGAAGGCCACCCGGCACAGAAAACCCAAAGCTAAAAACGGGAAACTTTGAGGTTGTAGCAAACTATGTGGAACTTATAAACAGTGCGGAGCCTTTGCCCTTTCCGGTGAACGAAGAAACACCCGTCTCAGAAGAGATAAAACTCAAGTACAGATACTTGGACCTCAGAAGGGAAAGCATGAAAGAAAACCTCCTCTTCAGGCACAGGGCTTATCAGATAATAAGAAAGGTCTTTGTGGAGAACGGCTTTGTGGAGGTGGAGACGCCCTTCTTGACCAAATCTACACCGGAGGGAGCAAGGGACTTTATAGTGCCCTCAAGGTTGCATCCGGGTAAGTTCTACGCTTTGCCCCAATCCCCTCAGCTCTTTAAACAAATTCTTATGGTTGCGGGCTTTGACAGATACTTTCAGATCGTCAGATGTCTGCGGGATGAGGACCTGCGGGCAGACAGACAGCCAGAATTCACCCAAATAGACTTTGAAATGTCCTTTGTGGACGAAGAAGATGTTATAGCCATCACGGAGCAGTTGATAAAGACCCTCTTTGAGGAGCTTTTGGGCGTTGAGGTAAAAACACCCTTTGAAAGGCTCAGCTACCAAGAGTGCATGGAGAGGTTCGGCTCCGACAAGCCCGACAGAAGGTTTGGCTTGGAGCTTGTGGAGCTTACAGACCTTTTCAAAAACACCGAGTTTAAAGTGTTCAGGGATGCCATAGAAAAGGGTGGCGTAATAAAGGCTATAAACTTTAACTTGGGAGAGCTTTCAAGGAAGGACCTGGATGAGCTTACCAAGTTCGTTCAATCTTTGGGGGCAAAGGGCTTGGCATGGATAAAGGTTGAAAAGGACAAGCTAACCTCCCCTATAACCAAGTTTTTAAAAGAAGAGGAGATCAAGGGAATCCTTGAGAGGACAAAGGCAAAGCCCGGAGATACAATCCTGTTCTCCGCAGACAAAAGGGAGATGGTTTATAAAATCCTTGGAAATTTAAGGCTTCATCTTGCCAAGCTATTTAACCTTCAGCAAAAGGACCGCTTTGATTTTCTCTGGGTGGTAGACTTTCCCCTAATGGAGTGGGACGAAGAAGAGGGCAGGTTTGTGTCTTTGCACCATCCCTTTACCTCCCCGAGGGAGGAGGATATTCCGATTTTACAAAAAGCTTTAGAGACGGAGGATTTGGAAGAGAGGAAAAGGCTTGTGCATTCGGTAAGGGCGAGGGCGTATGATCTTGTCATCAACGGCTATGAAGTGGGTGGTGGCTCCATCCGTATCCATCGCAGGGACCTTCAGGAACTGGTCTTTAAACTTTTAAACATATCTCCTTTGGAGGCGGAGGAGAAGTTTGGCTTTCTTTTGAGGGCTTTGGGTTTTGGAGCACCGCCCCACGGAGGTCTAGCCATAGGCTTGGACCGCTTACTTGCCATAATGCGTGGGCTGGACTCCATAAGGGATGTGATCGCCTTTCCAAAAACCCAAAAGGGTATATGCCCCCTAACGGGTGCGCCGGACTATGTGTCTCCCAAACAGCTAAAGGAAGTGCACATAAAAACGGTGGAGTACCAATGACTCCCTTTGAGGAGCTTTTAAAGATAATGGAGAGCCTGAGGGAAAAGTGCCCTTGGGACAGAAAGCAAACCCACGAAAGCTTAAAGAAGTACGCCATTGAAGAGGTTTATGAACTTTTGGACGCCATAGACAGCAAAGACGACCAAAAACTAAAGGAAGAGCTTGGAGATGTACTGTTGCAGGTGGTTTTTCATAGCCAAATTGCAAAGGAGCGTTCAGCCTTTGATGTGTGGGATGTTATAAAGGCGTTAAATCAAAAACTTATAGACAGACATCCCCACGTTTTTGGGTGTGAAAGTGCGGAAGAGGTTTTAAAAAGGTGGGAGGAAAAGAAGGCTAAGGATAGAGAAAGCATTCTGGATGGAGTGCCAAGGAGCCTTCCTGCCTTAATGAGGTCTCAAAAGTTGCAAGACAGGGCAAGCCTTGTTGGCTTTGACTTTGAAAGTATAGAACAGGTTTTTAAAAAGATAGCGGAGGAGCTGGAAGAACTGAAGGAGGCAATTCAAAGGGGGGATAAGCGGGATGTGGAGCATGAAATTGGAGACCTGCTTACTGCAGTGGTGGAGTTGGCGAGGTTTTTAAAGGTGGATGCGGAGGAGTGCCTGCAAAAGGCAAACGACCGATTTGAAAAGCGCTTTAGATATATGGAAAAAAGGGCAAAGGAGATGGGAAGGGAACTAAGGGATATGACCCTGGAAGAGATGGATAAGCTTTGGCTGGAAGCGAAAAACTTTGATTACGAATAAAATTTAAACCATGCACATAAAAGGTAGGTCCCTCAGCCTTTTAATTCCGGAGGAGAAGATAAAAGAGAGGGTCAAAGAGCTTGCAAGGGAGATAGAGAAGGATCTGGGAGAAAACTTTGTGGTGGTGTCTTTGCTTAAGGGTTCCTTTGTCTTTACCGCAGACCTCATAAGGGAGTTTTCGGTGCCCGTAAAGGTGGATTTTATGTGGGTTTCAAGCTACGGTTCCTCTCAGGAATCTTCGGGCAGTGTGCGTATCCTTCAGGACCTTTCTATGGATATAAAAGACCAAAAGGTGCTCCTTGTGGATGATATATTAGACACGGGCTACACCCTAAAGAAAGTGGTAGAGTTTTTGAGAGAAAAGGAGCCCTCTGTGCTCAAGGTCTGCGTCTTACTTGATAAAAAAGAAAGGAGGAAGGTGGAGCTCAAGGCGGACTATGTGGGTTTTGAGGTGCCCGATAAGTTTTTGGTGGGCTACGGTTTGGATTGGGACGAGGAGGGTAGGAACCTGAGGGGAATATATGCGGTGGATTAAATTAAAAAAGCCCCCTGATGGGGGCTAGCTATGTTAGTCTAGGTCAGACATTTCTGGAGAGGCTGGTACTTTGTCCTTCTTCTCCTCGGGTATTTCTGCTATCAGTGCTTCTGCAGTTAGCATAGTTCCAGCTACGGATGCTGCGTTCATTAGGGCAGTTCTTACCACTTTGGTGGGGTCTATGATACCCGCCTCTACCATGTCCTTGTATTCACCGGTTGCTGCGTCAAATCCGTAATTTACACCCTTTTCCTTTCCGAGGGCAATCACCTTTTCAAGGACCACGTATCCTTCAAAGCCTGCGTTGGTAGCTATTTGCCTGAGTGGTGTCCTGCATGCCTTCTTGATTATGTCCACACCGATTTGTTGGTCAGGATTATCTACCTTTAGGTTGTCCAAGGCCTCAGAAGCCCTTACTAAGGCAACACCACCACCGGGTACTATACCTTCTTCCACCGCAGCCTTGGTGGCGTGCACTGCGTCCTCTACCCTTGCCTTCTTTTCCTTCATTTCAGCCTCAGTGGCAGCTCCAACTCTGATTATGGCAACTCCACCGGAGAGCTTTGCCAATCTCTCTTGGAGCTTTTCCCTATCGTAGTCGGAGGTGGTCTCTTGAATTTGCTTCTTGATTTGTTCTATCCTTGCTTGTATTGCTTCCTTGGAGCCTTTACCACCCACTATAGTGGTGTTGTCCTTATCTACTATTACCTTGTCTGCCCTTCCGAGCATGTCAAGGGTGACGCTTTCAAGCTTAATACCGAGTTCTTCAGTGATAGCAGTTCCACCGGTGAGTATGGCTATGTCTTGGAGATAATCCTTCCTCCTTTGACCAAAGCCGGGTGCTTTTACTGCGCAAGCCCTTATGACACCCTTTATGTGGTTCACTACCAATGTTGCCAAAGCTTCTGCTTCCACATCCTCAGCTATTACGAGGATGGGCTTTCCTGCCCTAACAACTTGTTCAAGAACTGGTAGTAAATCCTTCACGTTGGAGATTTTCTTTTCGTATATGAGGATGTATGGTTCTTCAAGGACACACTCCATCTTATCGGGGTTGGTTATGAAGTAAGGAGATAGATAACCTCTGTCAAACTGCATACCTTGGACTGTTTCCAAGGTGGTTTCCGCAGACTTGGACTCCTCTACGGTGATTACACCATCCTTTCCAACAGCTTCCATAGCATCTGCGATGATTTTTCCTATGGTTGGATCGTTGTTTGCGGACACGGTTGCAACTTGCTCTATTTCCCTCCTACCAGAGACAGGTATGGAGAGCTTTTTGATCTCTTCCACTACTACGCTTACCGCCTTGTCAATACCCCTCTTGATATCCATTGGGTTGGCACCGGAGGCTATTGCCTTCAATCCTTCTGTGAAGATTGCCTGTGCCAAGACTGTTGCAGTGGTGGTACCATCTCCTGCCACGTCGGCGGTCTTGGAGGCAACTTCCTTCACCAGTTGGGCACCCATATTTTCATAGGGGTCCTTTAGCTCTATTTCCTTAGCAACAGTTACACCGTCCTTGGTAACCAATGGTGAACCCCACTTCTTTTCAATGATTACTTCCCTTCCCTTTGGACCAAGGGTAACCTTTACAGCATTGGCAAGCTTATCTACGCCAGCTTTTAGCTTAGCCCTTGCATCTTCTCCATAAATTACCCTCTTTGCTGCCATGGCTTCACCTCCTTTTAGTTTTTATTCAAGGATTGCTAGAACTTCATCTTCAGACATTATGAGATACTTTTCACCGTCAAGCTCTATTTCTGTACCTGCATACTTGTTAAAGACTACCTTGTCCCCCACCTTTACCCTTAGGGGGGCAATCTCACCATTGTTTAGACGTTTGCCCTCTCCCACTGCTATTACTTCCCCAATTTGTGGCTTTTCTTTGGCGGTATCAGGTATGATTATTCCTGATGCAGTTCTTTGTTCTTGTTCTTCTTGCCTTTTGACCACAATCTTGTCGTAAAGTGGTTTCAGCTTTGCCATGTCTTCCACCTCCTTATTGGGGTTTTACTAATAGATATTATATTAACACACTGCATCTTTGTCAAGGGGTCTTGTTTAAAAAATTAAGCATAAAAGACTAAGATTTCATAATATCAGTACACGCACATTTTTGCGTGTTATAATCTTCCCAAATGGCAAACTACATAACCCTCTTTAGATTCCTGCTTACCTTTCTGGCTGTACCTTCTATCTTGAACCAACATCACAAGTTAGCCCTCCTTCTGATCCTTTTGGGAGCCTTCAGCGATTGGTTGGACGGAGACACCGCCCGGAAAAGGAATGAGGTAAGCAAGTTGGGTGTTCTCCTTGACCCTTTTGTGGATAAGGTCTTTGTACTTTCTTGCCTTTCTGCCTATCTCTACCTTGGGCAAGTTTCTCCCTACGCCTTTGTCCTTTTGCTAATAAGGGAGCTTTACATATCCTTTTTGAGAAGTTTCACGGTGGAAAAGGGCTACCTTATGAGTGCTTCCTCCCTTGGTAAGCTCAAGACCTTTGCGGAATTCACCACCTTGGTCTTGCTCGCCCTTGGTAGTCCTTTGGGTAGCCCTGTGCTTTGGTTTTCGGTCCTTTTAGCTTACCTCTCCGCCTTTGACTACACCCTTAACTTCTTTAAGCGTTTTTGACTTGTATAACCACCTGTGCCTTTTTGAGAAGGGGAGAGTTTTCCTCTCCTTCGCAGAGGGCTACCACCAAGCCCTTCTTTATTAGCCTATCTTCCAACTTCTTGGCTAACTTTCTGTCCTTTACTATCAACCTTTTCATTTTTTTCACCTCCTTTCAACTTGAGAAATTATGCGGTGTGTGTTAAGAAATGGTTAAGTTTGGAGGTTTTGTATAATCTTTAACTAAATGATAAAGGCAATATTTAGCAAGCTTTGTCCTAACTGTGGTGGAGATATAAGCGTAGAGAGGCTTGAGAAGGGGCTTCCCTGCGAGAGGTGTATGCCCAAAGAGGGGGACCCTTGCAAAAGTCTAAAAGAGGGGACCCTTTGGGAAGTTTGCCAAGTGGAAAAAGAACTCTTAGAATGGGTGGAGGAGTTCAGAAGGGGTGTGTCTGCGGAGCCGTGGGATTTGCAAAGGACATGGGCAAAGAGGGTGCTTATGGGACATTCTTTTGGGCTACTGGCACCTACTGGTGTGGGCAAGACCTCCTTCGGTCTTTCGATGGTTTCCTTTTTGGCAAAGAAAAACAAAAAGTCCTATGTGATCCTTCCCACCAAGCTGTTGGTGGAACAAACTGTAAGGAAGCTAAAAAGCTTTGGATTGGACGAAAGGCACATCCTCTATTTTGGAGACGATACAGAGAAGGAAAAAAGGGAGAAGAGGAAAAGGTTAGAGGAGGGTAACTTTTTGGTGCTTGTTTCCACCTCCATGTTTCTTTACAGAAACTACGAGAGCTTACCAAAAGATTTTGCCTTTATCTTTGTGGATGATGTGGATTCCTTTTTGAAGACTGCTAAAAACATAGACAAAGCCCTCTATCTTCTGAACTTCTCTCCCGAGGACATAGAGCTAGCCCTATGGCTCATCCGATTGAAGGAAAAACTAAACAAGAGTCAAGAGGATTGGGAGGAAATAAAGAAACTCTCTGAACAAGTTGCCAGAGTGTCCCAAAAGAGAAAGGGCGTTCTTGTGGTGTCCTCCGCTACCTCCAACCCAAGGTCAAGCAGGATCAAGCTCTTTAGGGAACTTTTGGGCTTTGAAGTGGGAACTCCCACCTTTTACCTTAGGAACGTGTTGGACACCTACGAAGACATAAACAAACTGCCCTTGGAGGAGTGGATCAGAAAGCTTGGCAAGGGAGGGCTGGTCTTTGTTCCCTCCGACAAAGGGAAGGAGTACGTGGATGTCCTAAAGGAGGAACTCTCCCAAAAGGGGATAGTCTGCTTAACCTACGAAGAGCTCTCAGAAGAGAACTTAGCCCGTTATGAAAAGGGAGAGGTAGATGTGCTCATAGGCATTGCGTCCTATAGGAACCCTCTGGCTAGGGGCTTTGACATGCCTCACGTGGTAAGGTATGCCATCTTTTATGGAGTGCCAAAGATCGTTGTTTCTCTGAGGTTTGAGGAGAACCTCTCACATCTACTCTGGGCTTTGAGTAGCATAAGGGCGGAGATCGTCAAAAAGCTTCCGCATCTATCTCAAAAAATTGACAATTGGCTCACAGCCCTGAAAAAATACCAATACCTGAGTGAAGAGTTTCTGCAAGATAAACCTCAGCTTAGGGAAAAGATTGAAAACCTCAGGAGGGAAATAGAGGAATTTTTCAATTCGGAGGAGGTCTCAAAGCTCTTGCAAACTTCGGAGGATATTACCCTTAAGCTTGAAGAGGATGGCGGTAAGCTTTTTGTTTCCGATGCCACAGGCTACCTTCAAGCCAGCGGTAGGACCTCCCGTATGTTTGCGGGTGGCATAAGCAAAGGTCTAAGCCTGGTGCTTGTGGATGACAGAAGGGTTTTTATGCATTTACAGAAAAAGGTCCGATGGTTCAGCGATGATATAGAGTTTGTGGAGCTAGGGCAGATTGACCTTGAAGGTGTCCTTGCTGAAATAGACAGGGATAGGCTTTTGATAAGAAGGTTCCTTGAGGGACAGGAGGTTCAAGAAAGGAACACACTGCTAAAGCCCATCCTCTTGGTGGTGGAGTCTCCCAACAAGGCGCGCACCATAGCCAACTTCTTTGGAAAGCCCGTCAGAAGAAGGATACACGGGCATGAGGTTTATGAAACATCCACCGAGAGCCTGTATTTGATGATTAGTGCATCTTTGGGGCATGTCCTTGATCTGGTGCCCGAGGGTGGCTTTCACGGGGTTCTGGTGGATGGGTATATTAGCCCAATCTATCAGACAATTGAAGGAAAGGAGGATGTGATCAACAGCCTTAGAAGATTAGCCCTTGAGAGCCAAGAAGTTTTTATAGCCACAGACCCGGATGCGGAGGGTGAAAAGATCGGTTGGGACATAGCGAACCTGCTCAGACCCTTCGTCAAAAGCATAAGGCGTATGGAGTTTCACGAGGTCACCAAGAAGGCAATAATCAAATCCCTAAAAGAACTCAGGGACATAGACGAAAACAAGGTTAAGGCTCAGGTGGTCCGAAGGGTCTCCGACCGGTGGGTGGGCTTTGAATTTTCCCAAAGACTTTGGAGTGCCCTTGGCAAAAACTGGCTCTCTGCGGGCAGGGTTCAAACGCCCGTCTTGGGTTGGATCATACAAAGGGAAAGGGAATACAGGCAGAAAGTTTATAAGGTGCAAATAGACCTTTCCCAAGAGGGCAGGAAGTTTTTGCTTGAGCTTACCTTTGAGGAAAAGGATAAAGCAAAAGCCTTCTTTGAAAGCTTGGAAAAGGTGGATGTAAAAGTCCTCGGAGAAAGGGAGGAGCTAAGAAATCCTCCGCCACCCTACAGAACGGATACGATGCTAAAGGATGCCAGCGATAAGTACAGGTTTTCTCTGCCAAAGACCATGGAGCTCGCCCAAAGCCTGTTTGAATGGGGGTTTATAACCTACCACAGAACAGACTCAATTAGGGTCTCAGACTACGGCATAGCCTTAGCGGGTGAATACATAAAGGAGGAATTTGGAAAAGAGTACTTTAGCCCGAGGGTGTGGGGAGAAGGCGGAGCCCACGAGTGTATTAGACCTACCAAAGCTTTGGAACCAGAAGAACTAAGGTCCCTATGGCTCAGCGGTCAGTTAACAGTGGACGGCTTTAACAAAGATCACCTCCTGTTGTATGAGCTCATCTTTAAGAGGTTCATGGCAAGCCAGATGAGACCGGTGAAGGTTAAGGTTGTAGATGTGCTCATAAGGGCGGGGGAATTTGAAATCTCCCGGGAGTTAGTCACGGATATTTTGGAGGATGGCTGGAACAGAATCCTCAGGTTTGAACTGCAACCTCCACTTTCTGGTGAGTTAGACGTCAAAGATAGAAAGACGCTAAAGGTTCAGCCCAAGGCTTACCTTTACACCCACGGCGAGTTAGTTCAAGAGATGAAAAATAGGGGCATAGGCAGACCCTCCACCTACGCCACCATAATAGCCAAGCTCATAGAGAGGGGTTATGTGATAGAAAAGAAAGGTTTTCTTATACCTACGAACCTCGGCAAAAAGGTATATGAATTTTTGAGCTCCGAAAAGAGCATAAGAAAGTTTCTTTCTGAGGAATGGACAAAGGAGCTGGAAGCCCTCATGGACTTGGTGGAGGAGGGCAAAGAGGATTACGTGAAAATTTTAAGGGAGCTTTACGACCAAATCCTTGCGGTGAAAGTGGAAGAAAAGCAATAAGGCTTACCTACCAAAGAGCTTCTTTATTCTGTTGAATAGCCCTCCGAACCTTCTGTTTACCTCCAGCCTTAGCTCCTCCGCTATGGTGCCCAGCCTTCCGGACACTTTGGATAGCACCGTTTTGTCCTTTACCTTGTCTCCTTCAAGGAATTCCTTTAAAAGTTCATTGGTTTTTTCCACCGCTTCTAGGACCCTTCTAAGCTCCTTTTCGTTTTCAAGGTCAAGCCTGTTTATACGGGCTTATATGCACTTTAACATACTCTCCAAGGCACCGTCAAAGACGGGAGTAGCCAAAAGTTCCACCAGCTTTGCCCTGAGCATAAAACGATAATCCTCCAAATAATAGGCAAAAGGCTCCTTTTCCTTTACATTATCCAGAAACTCTTCCACTATGAGGACCACCCTTTCTTCTATACTATAGACCTTTTCCATCTTTCAGTCCGTTTCTGTGTGATGCTCTTCGCCAGTGGGGGCTTTTTTGCCCTCCTCCAACTCGTATAACCTATCTTCCAGCTTCTTGAGGATCTTGGGAAGGGTTGTGTATTCCATCTCTTCGGAGGGTAGCCTGTGGGGTTCAAAAATACCCTGCCTTCTGAGGATGTCTGCGATAAGCTGGGCTTGTTCCCTTGCCCTGTCAAAGGCTGGGTCGTCAAAGAGGTCCCTGGGACCTATCAGCTTGCCGTTGGCGATCTGATAGCCCGCCGCTATTACCCTCGGTGGTCCATCAAAACGGGTGGGAGTTGCCTGCTTAAAGGATACGGGCATAAGAGGTCCGTTGTGGGACCCTCTCATCCAGCCTTCCACGATCCAAGGTCTGGCAAAGGGCTCAAGCACCTCACCAACCGCAGGAAAACCAGACTGAACCCTAACGATCAGAACTGGGTCATCTTTTCCTACATACCTTCCGGCGATAAAGGAGAGTCTTTGGGTGGAAGCAACCGCCGCAATCTCTCCGTCCGAATTCCTCCACACGCTCCTGACCGCATACCTTTCCACACTGCCGATCAGCGCTAGCAGGTCATACAGCTCCGCGGGCGTTGATAGCTTAACTGCCTTTCCTGTATAGGTATCCAACACTTCAAAGGTAAATCCGTCGTGCATTTTGGGGTCTATGACCAAGCCTGCGCAGACCATTGGGTCTGCAAACATCTCATAAAGGGGCAAGTTCCACGCACTGGGGGAGGTTTTATCCGCAAAAAACACGATCACAGGTTCAGAGGGTCTTTCTTCAAACTCCATCTCTGCCACGCCCGGACCCATACCCTTAACATTCCCAGAGAAGGTGTCCGAGAGCAGGTCCTGTCCTGCGCCATACAGTTTTAGTTTTTTGGAAACTGCCGTTCCCTCCTCAAAGGCCCTCCAGGCTATGCCGTGCACCAGCTCGCTGTCCACGCCGTGCTGATGGGTCATAACCAGGGCAATATCGTCACCGCAGACCAGTGTTTGACAATCAATGAGATTGCCCTTTTCCACTTCTTTAAGTCCTACCTCTTGAACCTTCTGCAAAACCTCCGGATGCACACCGGAGTGCCCCACAAATCCCCCTATGTCTGCCTTTATTACGCTCAGTGTGATCTTCATAATGCACCTCCTTAACTTTTATTATAAAGCACCCTAAGCCCATAATCTGCTAGTATGTGCAAGGGTTCTCTGTTCAAAGCGGGATCCCTAAAGGGCACCGCAAAGGGGGAATTTTTGAGCTTTTGAGCTTCTACTTCCGTCAAAGACTCCTCAATTTCAAAGCCTGCCTTTGTCCCTCCCCTCTTCCTTCCTACAGGAAAAGTGCTCTGCAGGTTAAAGCCCAAAAGCTTTAGGGCTTTTCTAACTGCAAGGGAAGAGGTGTAAGAGACCCACACACCATCCCTTTTTAAAAGCTTTGTGAGAAAGGCTAAAAAATCCAAGGTCCATAGCTCAGGATTTTTGTAAGGAGAAAACCCGTCGTGAAAAATGGCATCTGCATCAAAGCCTTCAACCTCTTTTACCCTTTCCCTTGCATCCCCCAAAAGTAGTCTGAAGGAAATTCCATCCTTTTCAAAGGAGGGTAGGTTATCCCAAAGTAGCTTCCAGTATGGCAAATATTCCTCCGGCGGTGGGGGAACCTCTTTGGGTAGCTCCTTTTCAAAGGAGATAACTTCAATGGCTATGTCCCTTTTCACATCCCTTAGATGCTTGAGCATGACCGCCACATTGTAGCCCAGCCCAAAACCCACGTCCACCACCCTGATTATCCTACTCCCTTCTGCCCTTTCAAGAAGTCCAGAGGGTCTTAGAAACTTCTCTATGCACTCGCCTATGGCTCCTGCGGTAAGGCTATGGTAGGGCTCACCATACTCTTTGGCTATTAAGGTGTAAGAGCCATCCTTTGTGAGGGAAATACCTTCCCCCGGCACAGAAGGCTTTAGCCAGCCCTTCATTAGCTTGAGGAGGGCCTGGTAGGTCCCTTCGTCAGAAATTCCATATTCCCTTTCTAAAATTTCCCTCAGTCTTTCCTCAAGTGGTGGAGCCTTCCTCGTCAAGATAGAAGACTTCATCGGAAATAGGTTCGTTCCACCTCTTAAAGCCGGGCAGGGCTTCTATCCTGTACCAAGCGGATTTATACCATATGGTCTTAGGTTCCCTCTTTACAGGGGCTAACTCTGCTGCCTTTGTCTCCGAGTGATAATCCCAGTTTATGTAATGGTTAAAGTTCTGCACTATGTCTGTGATGGCTACGCCAAACTCGGACGTGAGGGATATCTGAAAGTCCCTCCAACGGAAGACAGAAGAGTCCCTAAGGGTCAACCCAAAGTATCCTACTCCTCCCTCTTCCCTCAGGGTAGCAATGCCCCTTCCTATGAAAGCCCTAAAGGCGGGCAATGTTTCCGGTGGGTCCGAAACAAAAACATCAAAATTCCCCAGGATATCCTTAGGTAGCGGGTTCCTAAGGTCCCAAACCATCGCCCTAGCGTTGTCTATGCCCAACTCTTTGAATATTTGATTGTCAAAATCAATGAGCCTTTTGTCTATGTCTATGACCAGAACGCTCTTTGCCTTCCGGGTGAGGGCTATTGCAAGACCGGTTAAATCATCCTCCGCCCCTAAAACTATGATGTCCTTGTTTCTTAGGTCTCCCCTTGAATCCATGAAAAGTACCCGAGATATGGTAGTCTCGGGAGTAACAGAACCCTGGTCGTAGTCCCTTATAGCCTTTGGTCTGTCCTTTGTTAGCTGTAAAAACTCCCTGTACAGTTCCATGTCTGCATAAAAGGGTATTCCTCTGCCCTCACAGGCTTTGCAAAGGTGGTCTTCAAAGGTTTCTATGCCCAGCTCTCTAACAAAGTCAAAGCCTTTTTGTGTCAGTTTTATGTTCTCTTCATCGTCAATAAAGAGGATGCCCTCGTCAATTAAAACCTTCACTATGCCCGATGCGGCGGGCACAGGCAGGCTTGACATATCTACTATCTCCCAGAAATCTCCACTTTTCAAAACTGCAGAAAGTACCGCTTCCACATTCCTCTTGTAAATCCTTACTCCGCTTAACTCCCTTGCCTTGTTGGCAAGCTCCACCAATGTTTTCATGCACACCTCCTGAAGAGTTTTAACCTATTTATTTTAACTCAAACTCCTTGGAAATAGGGAGATGGGATTTTAGCAACGTGTAGAAGTATTCCAAGTCCTCCTTTTTGTACTTCAAGCTTGCGGTAAGCCTTAGCCTCGCCTCGCCCATTGGTACTGTGGGATACCTTATAGCCTGCAGAAAAACGCCCCTCTCAAGTAGATACTTGGACAACTCAAGGGCTTTTTCCTCCGAATAAAGCATTATGGGTAAAATGGGAGTGCCGTAGAACTTCACAAAGAAGCCAATCTCTAAGAGTCTTCTGTATATCTCCTCCGCCACACTCTTCAAAGTGGGCACCATCCACTCTTCCCTCTCCAAAATCTCCAAAGCCTTTTTTGCGGACGCACATAGGGAGGGAGGCAAAGAGGTAGAAAAGATGAGGCTTCTTGCCCTGTTTATGAGGTAATCCACGAGCCTTTGGGAACCGCACACAAAGGCGCCATAAGAGCCCAGAGCCTTTGAAAGGGTCCCCATCAATATAATGTTTTCCTGCCAAGGAATACCGAAGGCATAAAGTATTCCTTTACCCTTCTCCCCCAAAGTGCCCGTTGCGTGGGCTTCGTCAAGCATTAGCATGCAATCGTACTCCAGAGAAAGTTTTAGCAGGGTGGGAAGGTGGGCTATGTCTCCATCCATGCTAAAAACGCTGTCGGAGATTAACAGACACCTTCTGTAAGCCTTTCTGTTTTCCTTTAAAATCTCCTCAGCCTTCTCGTAATCAAGGTGTGGGAAAACGAATACCTTTGCCCGTGAGAGCCTGCAACCATCTATGATGGACGCATGGTTGAGCTGGTCGCTGAGGATCATGTCCCCTTCAGAGATCAAGGCGGGTATTGTGCCCAGGTTTGCCAGATATCCAGAGCCAAAGAGGACGCAGGCGGGAACTCCTTTAAAATCCGCCAGCTTTTCTTCCAAAGACCTGTGGTGAATCGTGTAGCCAGAAACCAAGGCGGATGCACCGCTACCAACACCGTAATCCTTTATTACCCTGATGGCTTCTTCTTTTACCTCTGGATGTTCTCTTAAACCCAAGTAGTCGTTGGAGCAGAGGTCTATTAGGCCCTCCCTTAAGGTTCGCCTTCTGAGGAGTTTTTGCTGTTGTATTTTCTGTAGCTCCTCCTCAATCCAATCCATCATCTAATTATCACTTTTGCACCATTTTCCAGTAGGATCGTTTTTTCTTCTTTTAGGGCGGTCTGCATTTTAGGTAAATATATGTAAGTTCCTGCTGGGATTTTATCTCCTCTTATGTGAGGGTTAAAGTCTCTAAAGACGCTCTCTTTCAGGTTCTTGTCCGTTAAAACCTTCTCTACTTTTGTTTCCTCCTGAACTTTGTTTACCACCAAGCCGACCTTTTCCATGTTGATGTTCAGGCTATACTTTTCTGGGTATCTTGTAAGAAGCAAAACAGCAAAAAAGGCAGGTACATAATTTTTTGTTTCGAGAGGGAGAAAGTTCTGCGTTTCCCAAAAGTTGACCCCACCCGTCCTCCTTGCTACGCAACTTTCTCCACAGTTGTAAGCTGCCAAAGCAAGCTCCCAGTTTTTAAACGTCTGGTAGAGGTCCTTCAGATACATGGCGGCAGCCTCAGTGGATTTTATCACGTCAAACCTCTCGTCTATTTCTCCATCTACCCTAAGTCCATACCTTCTCGCGGTAGAGGGTATAAACTGCCACAGCCCAGCAGCGCCAGCGCGGGAGACTGCAAAGGGATTGAAGGCACTCTCTATTGCGGGCAATAGGGCAAGTTCCTCCGGCAGACCGTGCTTTTGCAGTATAGGGACTATTATTGGTATGTAGTAGCTAGCCCTTCTTAGGGTATTTTCAAAAGACTGCCTGTTTGCTAGAAAGTAATTGACAAACCTTCTAATTTCTTCTCTGTCTGGGATCTCTATGTTAAAGACCTTAGCCTCTCGTGCTAAAAACCTCTCCTCCTCCTCCGAAAAGCCAAAGTTTCCTTTTTTGACCACATCTATGTTGCTGTTTTTGTAAGGGAATATGCTCTGCCTTACAGTGGGCGTGCAGGAGGACAAAAGGGCAAGGGCAAGAAGCATCACTATTTTCATCTTTTTCTCCCCGTGGGATTAATATAATACCAGAGGCTGTTCTAAAAATCCCTTATCGGGACCGTCCCCCCAGCCTCAAAGGGAACTAACCCTTCCATCACCCTGTCCCACGCTCCCTTGCGGGAGGAGAGGAGTATTCTCCTCTCAAGAACAGGGAAGAGGAGGGCTACCTTCAGAACCTGCTGGACAATGGCAAGGATTGTCCAATCCTTCCCGTCTTCAGGGTTCCTTCCAGTGGCCCCACAACGGGTATCCAGCAAGCTCTGAAAGCTTTGCATTGGAAAAAATTATATCACTTTCCAAAAACCTTTCAATAGGTTTATATTTTTAGAATAACCTCATATATATATAATACCATGGCAGACAAAAACTGTCCAATCTGTAAGGGAACGGGCTTTGTGGATAAGGGTAATGTGGTTGAACTGTGCCAATGTAGGTTTAAGGAGGAGAACTTTCAAAGGCTTTTAAACATTCCTAAAAAGTTCTGGAGTGCGGAGCTTGATAACTACCAACCCATCTCCCCAGCCCAAAGGAGAGCCCTTGAAGTCTGTAAGGAATTTGTTTTCAATTTTAATCCCGAGGAGGGCAAGGGCATTACCTTAGTGGGACCTCCCCAGATGGGAAAGACCCATTTGGTAGTGGGTATCCTAAAGGCACTATACAAACAAAAAAGGGTAAGAGGCTTTTTCTTTGATACTAAGGAGATGCTCTTTCAACTTAGATTTTACGCAGGCTCCGAGGAAGATAAATACAGTAGGATGCTAAAGTTTTTGATGAGGGTTCCTGTTTTGGTGCTGGATGACCTAGGCAGTGAAAGGCTCTCCGATTGGAGCATAGAGGTTCTTTCTTTGCTCATCACATACCGCTACAATCATCAACTTAGTACTCTCATCACCACCAACTACCAGCTTAAGAAGTCCGAGGAAGACCTTTTAAACAGTTTGGAGGAGAGACTTTCCCCCGGGGTGGTGGGGAAGCTCTTCCACATGAACGAAGTGGTCTATGTTTCCTAAACACTAACCAGCTCTTTTCTCAGTTCTTCCGCACATTCCACCATGTTTTTGAGGGCTGGCACCACCTCTTCCCACCTTCTTGTTTTTAGCCCGCAGTCTGGATTTACCCAAAGTAGTTCCACGGGCAACACCTTCATAGCCCTTTCCAAAATTTGCCTTATGCTGTTCTTGTCCGGTATGGCGGGAGAGTGTATATCATAAACACCTATGCCGATCTGTCTGTCCCAACCTTTGAAGTTTTCAAAGGCAGATAAGATCTCTCCCTTGCTCCGAGATGCCTCTATGGATATAACATCAAAATCCATCTGATATATGTACTCTATGACTTCGTTAAACTCCGAGTAGCACATGTGGGTGTGAATTTGGGTCTGAGGTTTTGCCTTGGAGCAGAGCCTAAAGGCTTTTACCGCCCAGTTAAAGTAATGGGGCCAATCCCTTTTCTTTAAGGGTGCCCCTTCCCTAAAGGCGGGCTCGTCTATCTGTATTATCTTGATGCCAGCATTCTCTAAATCCTTTACTTCTTCCAGCAAAGCTAAAGCTATCTGGTATGCGATCTCTTCCTTGGGAATGTCTTCTCTGTAGTAGCTCCAGTTAAGTATGGTGACGGGTCCAGTTAGCATGCCCTTAACGGGCTTTTGGGTCAAAGACTGGGCGTAGGTGATTTCCTTGAGGGTCATAGGTTCCGGGCGATAAACGTCTCCGTATATGATGGGTGGTCTATAGACCCTTGAACCGTAAGAGAGGACCCATCCGTGTTTGGTGGTGGCAATTCCACCAAGCTTTTCTGCAAAGAACTCCACCATGTCGGTCCTTTCAAACTCCCCGTGCACCAAAACATCCAGTCCAATATCCTCCTGAATTCTTATGACCTTCTCTATCTGTTCTTTTATAAACCTTTCGTACTCTTCGGGGCTTAGCTTACCATTGCGGTATTCGGTTCTTGCCCTTCTGACTTCCTCCGTCTGTGGGAAAGAGCCTATGGTGGTGGTGGGGAGCAATGGAAGCTTTAGGATGTCCTGCTGGAGCTTTATCCTCTGCTGGTAGGGCACCCCTCTCACAAAGTCCTCTTCCCGCAGATTCTTTACCTTTTCCCTAACCTCAGGAACCTCTCCAAACTTAATGGAGAGGAGCTTTTTAACCCTTTCCACCTCCAACTTTGCCTGTTGGTCGCCCTCAAGGGCGGACTTTATGGTTCTCAGTTCAAAAAGCTTTTCCTTTGCAAAGGCAAGCCTTTCTTTTAGCTCAGCATCCAACTCATTTTCCGGCTCTACGCTAACGGGTAGATGAAAGAGAGGGCAGGAGTTAGCAATGATAACATCCTTAGCATGTTTGCTAAGCTCTTCCACCAGCCGGACCTTCTCATCCAAGCATGCCCTCCAAACCTGCCTACCGTTTATAACGCCCGCTATGAGCACTTTGTCCTCTGGAAAACCGAACCTTCTTATATTCTCAAGGTTTTCCTTGTTGGAAACAAGGTCAAAGCCCAGAGCCTTCACGGGTAGTTTTATATACCTTTGGTAGTCGGAAACGCTGTCGTAGTAAGTTAAAAGGTATATGTCCAAATATTTTGAAAGGCACGAATACATCTCCTCCACCAGGTCCCACTCATAGTCTTCGAGTTCCAAGCAGAGGGCTGGGTCTTCCACAAGAACCTCTTTTACACCCTCCTCCTTTAACTGTTTAAAAATCTCCTCATAAACTCCAAGAACTGCGTTGAAGTATTTTTCAAAGGTAGCCTGGTCTTCTATTTTTGAAAGCTCAAGGATGGGGAATGGACCCTCTTCTTTTCTTTTGAGGGCTTTTGAAAGCTTTAAGAAGGTGAAGGGTGAAAGGATTTTGGGGATGGTCTCCACACCCATAGCTTTAAAGAACCTGTACTCCTCAAGGGGGTAATTCTTCAAGAGCTTTAGCTCTGCATTTTCCAGCTCTGGCACCAAGTAGTGATAGTTGGTGTTGAAGTATTTGGTCATCTCAAGGGCATACTTGCCCCTTGCCATTTCAAAGTAGGTTTTTAAGCCTTCATACTGTCCAAAACGGGAGGGTATGGCAGAAAGCATCACCGCAGTGTCCAAGACAAAGTCGTAGTAAGATAGCTCGTTGGAGGGGATCATATCCACATTTTGCCTGTAGTTCTCCACCATCCACCGACGGAGGTTGTTCATTCCATCCATAAACTGAGTCTCGTCTATCTTACCTTTCCAAAAGTTTTCAAGCAAAGACTTGAACTCCCTCTTTTCACCGAGCTTTGGAAATCCATAAGCCAAAGTTTTCATACCAACACCTCCGCAAATTTGGACTGAAAATTATACCATTCTTTTAGCAAACTCCCTCAAACTCCACTCCAAGCTTTCTTTGTATGGTATGGGCTCTTTGTTGCATAGCTTTCTAACGCCCTCTGACTCCACATCCTTGTCAAGCCCGCAGATGTTATCCCTCCACATCATGAGCATTTGGTCTGAGCTAAAGGGTGGTGGGCTGAGGACCCTTTCCGCCACTTTTCCCGCAATATACATAAAAACCTTTGGCACGGGCAAAAGGAGAACCTTTCTGTTCCAGTGGGAAAAGATGTCTTCTAAGAGTTCCTTAAAGCTAACCCTGTCTGGACCGCATAGCTCGTAAGTTCTGTTGACTGCTTCCTCCTTTTCCATGGCGCTCACAAAGGCACAGGCTACATCCCTAACATCCACCGGCTGAAAGAGATACCCACCACCTCCGGGCAAGGCTACCACCCGCAGATATTTGGTAATGTTCCACATATCCGCAAAGAGCCTTTGCTCTGGACCAAGAACTATGGAAGGTCTCAGTATAGTATGCTTTAGCCCGGAAGTCCTCAGAAACTCCTCCGCCATGAACTTAGTTTGGTGGTATAAAGAGGGGGCGTCCTTGTGGGTACCAAGGGAGCTCATATGAACCACCCTTTTGGGAGATAGCTCCCTTAATAGCTCATACAAGTTCTTTGCATATAGATAATGCACCCTTTGAAAGGTGGAGCCAGACCTTCTGTCTTCAACTAGTATGCCAATTAGATGGATAACGTAATTAGGCTGAGTCTTCTCAAGGGCTTTCCTTAAAGAATCCTTGTCGGAAAAATCCACCTCAAGGGCATCAACACCCTGGGGGAAAATTTCCCTTACTTTCTTGGCGTTTCTAACAAGTGCATAAACTTTGTATCCTTTGTTTAAAAGCTCCTTGACTACATACCTACCCACAAAACCCGTGGCACCGGTGATGGCTACTCTTTCCATTTAGCAAGCTCCTTTATGTACCTCTCTTTGTGCTTTTGGTCCTCTTCATCAAGAATACCGAGAATACGCCAAGTTTTTTCTTTGCCATAGGTAAAGTAAATCCTACCACCCTTTGGCTTTAGCTTAAAGGTGTTTTTTACACCCTTTATGGTTTCAAAGACCTCTCCCAGTTCCTTCATGTTTAAAAGCATGAGCTCCTTTAAAAACTCCTTCTTTCTTTGGTGGTCCAATTGGATAAATTCCTCAAGGGCTTGATCTTCCCACTCTATACGGTCGAGGACCAAATCCAACAGCTCTTGGTAGAGTTCTTTTTTTGTGCATTTTGTTCTTTCGTACTCCTCCAAGCGAAGCTGGGTCAAAGAGAGTTTCCTTTGCAATTCTTCCACTTGATGGCGTAAGTTTTCCTTTTCCTCTTTAAGTCTTAAGTTTTCCCTTGAGGCTTCCTTCAAAAGCTCCTCCAAAGCCAAAAGCTCCTTCATTAATTTTTTTCTTTCGCTTCTGAGCTTTGAAAGTTCTCTGTCTTCTCTATCGGTTGTTCTCTCCTGTTGAAGTTCCAACATCTCAAAGAGTCTTCTGTTTGCCTCCTTTAGCCTCTCTACCCTTTCCTCGTAGTCTTTAAGGGTTTCTTTGAGGGAGTTTAACTTTTTTACGATGTCTTCCTTTTCCTTCAAGAGCCTTTCTTTTTCTGCTGTTTCCTCCTCCGTTAGCCTCTCTATTCTTTTTTCAAGCTCGGACTTTTCTTTGGTGAGCTTTTCAATTAACTCTTTATATAGCTTTTTAGTTTTTAGGGCTTCCATCAGTTCCTTTTGGTTTTCTGAAAGTTCCTCCTCAAGTCTATGCTTTTCCTCTTGGAGCTGTCTCCACCTTTTCTCCACGGGCGACTCAAAGAGCTTTATTACAAGCAGGGTTATTAAAAAGGCGGGCATTTGCTCCAACACAACGCTGAACCTCTGCTCCACCACTGCCTGCAAAAGCACATTAAACACAAACAGAAGACCGATCCACGCCACAGTCCTCAGCCTCTCACCAAAGAGCCAGGCTACATACAGGGCGGATAAAAAGAAGATCAGGTGAAGTTTTTCAGACAGAGAGGATGGATAGAGCCTAACATCCAACATATGGGACAGTTGCACCAGGGCAAAGTTGTAGGAGACTATCAAGAAGGCAAGGAGGATTGGCTCTTTTATCAGTGTTAGCATTAGTTTTAAAATATAAGCGGTGGGTTTGAGATTTGCGTACACGGTGATTTTTATCTTCGTTATCTTTGCCCTTCTGGCAGACTTCATAGCCCCCTATCCTTACGCCCTGCAGAACAGACAGGCACCTTACCATCCACCCACACGTATTCATTTCTTCAAGGATGGCAGACCTACTCTACCTTACGTGCATAAGTATGAGCTAAAGGACCCTCTCTTTAAGGTCTATGAGAAAACGAACACCACCTGCAAGCTTGAGCTTTTCCGTAAAACACCCTACGGCTTTAAGCTCCTTTCGGTGGCAGAGCCCTGTCATCTTTACCTTTTGGGCACGGACAAACTGGGCAGGGACATATTCTCAAGGCTTGTGTATGGGGCAAGGGTCTCCTTGACCATTGGTTTGGTGGGGGTGCTTACCACCTCTATTTTGGGCTCGGTTATAGGGGGAATCTCCGGTCTTTTGGGTGGCAGGGTGGATATTATTTTGATGAGGCTTGTGGAGGTACTTCTTTCTATTCCCACCTTCTACCTTATGCTTTCTTTGAGGTCTGTCTTTCCTTTGAACATGGGTAGCTTTGAGCTCTTTCTTACCATTGTGTTCATTCTTTCCTTTGTGGGATGGGCGGGGCTGGCGCGAGTGGTCAGGGGAATGGTGCTCTCTTTGAGGGAAAAGGAGTTTGTCTATGCGGCGAAGACCTACGGTGCGGGCACATTCCGTATTCTCTTTAAGCATATCCTTCCGAACACCTACTACTATCTGATCGTTTCTGCCACTCTTTCCTTCCCGGGCTTTATCTTGGGGGAATCTGCTTTGAGCCTTTTGGGTTTGGGTGTTTCGGAGCCTGTACCCAGCTGGGGCAACATGCTGTCCGAGGCAAGGAATATTCCTCTGATAAGTGCCTATCCGTGGCTTTTGGCGCCGGGTGTTGCCCTCTTTTTGGTGGTCTTTGCCTTTAACCTGCTTGGAGATCAGCTTTTGAGGAAGAGCAATGAAAGAGTTAAGGGTTAAAGTGTTAAAAAACTTAGAGGTGGGACCGCAAACCTACCTTATGGAGTTGGAGTTTCCTTTTCCAGAGGAAATAAAACCCGGACATTTTGTGATGTTGAAGGGTTGGAGTGGGCTTGACCCTATGGGTAGGAGGGCTTTTGCCATTGCGGACAAAAAAGAGGACCGCATAAGCATATACTACCAAGTGGTTGGTAGGGGCACCGCCCTAATGGCAAGGCTTAGGGAAGGCGACAGTGTGGAAATTCTTGGTCCTCTGGGAAACAGACTCTTTAGGTTGGACGGACAGAGGCATCTTCTTTTAGGTGGTGGCATAGGCATGCCTGGACTTTCCCTTTTAGCAAAGGAGTTAAAAGCCCTCGGCAAAGAGGTCTTTGTATGCTACGGAGCGAGGAGTTCAAACCTTTTGGTAATGAAGGAGTGGCTAAAGGAAAATGGCATAGAGCACAAACTTTTTACCGACGATGGTTCCGAGGGGCAAAGGGGTAGCGTTTTGCAAGCCCTAAAGGACTTTGATGAATCCTGGGTTGTTCATGCGTGCGGTCCTAAAAAGATGCTAAAAGCCCTCAAGGAGATGGCAGAGGGCAGGGAGGTTTATCTTTCTCTGGAGGCGGACATGGCTTGCGGTTGGGGTGTATGCCTTGGCTGTGTGGTGCCATCAAAAGATGGAAAATTTTTGAGGGTTTGCTACGAGGGACCTGTCTTTCCTGCGGAGGAGGTGGTTCTATAATGTTTTCCGGCATAGTGGAAGAGGTGGGAGTCGTTGAAAGCCTGAAGCCCACACCTGGGGGTGCAAGGTTGGTAGTAAGGAGCTCTTTGGGGGAGTTAAAGTTGGGCGATAGCGTGGCGGTCAATGGTGTGTGCCTTACGTTGGTGGAATGGAAAGGTCAAATGCT